>MLJW01000170.1_pt1 | contig 55898 bp, 53 predicted proteins | sample 888231 | NCBI WGS metagenome assembly MLJW01 (sample SAMN05788063, study PRJNA343431) | mine drainage metagenome | isolation source: sample collected from the inflow into an acid mine drainage treatment plant... | place: Germany: Lusatia, lignite mining district
CATACATGACCATGGTAATCACCTCATATACTCCTGCTCATAAAATAAGCAGGATACTGGTTTTATCTGGTCAAAATTCAACGCGCATAACTGCGATTATCTGGTCAATTTTAAATGCGCGTCAACATGTTAGCGAATGCAATGAGCAGTTAAGCATATTTTCCGAGTTTATTGGCAAGCTTCACTGGCACTAATCTTAAATTAAGAAGCAATCGCAAAATATGACAGAAGATCAATTAGAACAAGAAACTCTAGCTTGGCTGGCCGATGTAGGCTACAGCCACGTTTACGGGCCTGACATTGCTGTTGATGGCAATGCGCCAGAACGCAGTAATTACACGCAGGTAGTGTTGATCGAACGTTTACGTAATGCGATTAACCGACTAAACCCACAAGTGCCTCTAGTAGCGCGTGAGGATGCATTACAGCAGGTATTGAATTTAGACACACCAGTGTTATTAGCGGCTAATCGACAGTTTCATCGACTGCTTGTTAATGGTGTGCAAGTGGAATATCAGAAAGATGGTGAAACAAGAGGTGACTTTGTACGCCTGATCGACTTTGTTGATGTTGCCGCCAATGAATGGCTGGCAATCAATCAATTCTCCATTAAAGGCCCTAAATATACCCGCCGTCCCGACATCATTCTGTTTATCAACGGCTTGCCGCTGGTGCTGCTTGAACTGAAGAACCCTGCAGACATCAACGCTGATGTCTGGAAGGCTTTTGACCAGATTGAGACCTATAAAGAACAAATCCCTGATGTGTTCCAGTACAACGAAGTGCTGGTGATTACGGATGGCACTGAGGCGATAATGGGTTCGCTCTCCAGTGACGCTGAACGCTACATGGCATGGCGCACGATTGATGGCGTCATACTTGATCCGCTAGGGCAGTTCAACGAATTAGAAACGCTAATACGTGGCGTGCTTGCGCCAGCCTACCTGCTAGATTTCTTACGCTTCTTTGTGTTGTTTGAAGATGACGGTACGCTGGTAAAGAAGATCGCTGGTTATCACCAGTTTCATGCAGTACGTGCTGCGATTAACCAAGTAGTAGCAGCCTCACGCCCCGATGGTAGCCATAAGGGTGGGGTGGTGTGGCATACGCAAGGTTCCGGCAAGAGCATAACCATGACCTGCTTTGCCGCGCGTGTGATGACGAACCCTGCGATGGAAAATCCAACCATCGTCGTGATTACCGACCGTAATGATCTGGATGGCCAATTATTTGGTGTGTTCTCGCTATCACAAGATTTATTGCGCGAGCAGCCAGTACAAGGCGAAACGCGTCAGGATTTGCGTGCAAAGTTAGCCAATCGTCCTTCTGGCGGCATTGTGTTTGCCACCATTCAAAAGTTTATGCCGGGTGAAGATGAAGACAGCTTCCCTGTGTTATCAGATCGCCACAATATTGTTGTGATTGCCGATGAGGCACATCGTACCCAGTATGGCTTTGAAGCTAAGTTCAAAGGTGACGCTAAAGGCTACCAAGTAGGTTATGCGCAGCATTTACGTGATGCACTGCCCAATGCGACCTTTGTTGCCTTCACTGGCACCCCTGTTTCCAGCGAGGATCGTGATACACGCGCTGTTTTTGGTAATTACATTCATATCTACGATATGCAGCAAGCGCGTGATGATGGCGCAACGGTTGCGATCTACTTTGAATCGCGTCTAGCCAAGCTAGGGCTGAAGCAAGAGGCGTTACCAGACATCGACGCTGAAGTAGATGAACTAGCAGAAGATGAGGAAGATGATCAACAAGCACGACTGAAAAGTAAATGGGCTGCGCTAGAAAGCATTGTCGGTGCCGCACCACGCATACAGCAAGTAGCCGCAGACCTAGTAGATCACTTTGAGGAACGCAGCAAGGCGCAAACCGGCAAGGCTATGATAGTTGCGATGAGCCGCGACATTTGTGCGCATCTTTACAACGCCATCATCGCACTACGCCCTGAATGGCATGATGAAGACCCTGAAAAAGGCGCGATCAAGATTGTGATGACTGGCTCTGCCAGCGACAAACCGCTGTTACGTCCACATATCTATTCCAAGCAAGTTAAAAAACGTCTTGAGAAGCGCTTTAAAGACCCTGACGACCCGTTACGGTTGGTGATTGTGCGTGACATGTGGCTGACCGGTTTTGACGCGCCCTGCGTACATACGCTGTATGTAGACAAACCAATGAAGGGGCATAACCTGATGCAAGCGATTGCTCGCGTGAACCGCGTATTCCGCGATAAGCAAGGTGGCCTAGTAGTCGATTACATCGGCATTGCCAATGATCTGAAACAAGCCCTAAGAGAATACACCGCCAGCCAAGGGCGAGGCCGTCCAACTGTCGATGTTCATGAAGCCTACGCGGTGCTGGAAGAAAAACTCGATGTGCTACGTGCTATGTTGCACGGCTTCGATTACAGCAACTTCCTAACCGGAGGCCATAGCATGCTGGCCAAAACCGCCAATCATGTTTTGGGTATCAAAGATGGCAAGAAACGCTTTGGTGATACCGCGCTGGCAATGTCTAAAGCCTTTACTTTGTGCTGCACCCTCGAAGAAGCCAAGGCTGTACGTGAAGAGGTGGCTTTCTTTCAGGCAGTCAAAGTATTGCTGACTAAGAAAGAAATCAGCAGTAAAAAGAAAACCAATGAAGAACGTGAAATGGCGATACGTCAGATCATAGGCTCAGCAGTAGTCTCTGAAGAAGTCGTGGATATATTTGATGCTGCTGGTTTAGATAAGCCGAATATCGGCATCCTGGATGATGACTTCTTAAACGAAGTGCGCAATCTACCAGAGCGTAACCTTGCAGTTGAGCTACTTGAGCGCTTGCTGGAAGGCGAAATTAAAACCCGTTTCGCCAGCAACATTGTGCAGCACAACAAGTTCTCTGAACTGCTTGCCAATGTCATTAAGCGTTACCAGAACCGCTCAATTGAAACTGCTCAAGTAATGGAAGAGCTCATTGAGATGGCTAAGAAGTTTAAGGAAGCCGCAGACAGAGGCGCTGACCTCGGCCTCAACGCTGACGAACTGGCCTTCTATGATGCATTGGCAAATAACGAAGATTCTGTGCGCGAACTAGGTGACGAAATTCTTAAGAAAATTGCGCATGAGTTGGTTGAAAGTCTACGTAAAAACATTAGCGTTGATTGGGCTGTTCGGGAAAGCGTGCGCGCTAGTCTGCGTTTGTTAGTGAAACGTATTTTGCGGAAGTACAAGTATCCACCAGACCAGCAAAATGAGGCTGTGGAACTGGTGTTACAGCAGGCGCAGGCGTTAGGTGAGGCTTGGATCTGATGCGGCAGTTATGTTGCGTGCTCTTACACAAAGGTATATTTAGATGCGTCGTTTAATACCAGCTTCAGTCTTGTCTGTTTGCGCTGAAATTTCGGCAAGTCGTGAGACCCACGCAACCTTGGATAGCCTCTTTATCTATGCAGGGGCCCCTGGTGAGCCTCCGCCAGGCAGTAAGCCTGCAAAAGCTTTAGCTTGGTTGCGAAATACTAATAAAGAAGAAAGTATCAATCCTCTCATTGTTCTTGGTAGCCTCATTGAGAATTACATGGAAGCTCCTCTTGATCCTGAAAATACACTCCACGAGGATAGCATTAAAGATCGCGCAAGAATTGAAGCCGTATTGGCTCAATGTGAGCTGCAATATGTTAAAGGTGGAAAAATCATTGGGTCACTCGGTACCTCCTCGCGAACGCTTGGGGAGTTTATAAAAGATCGTGATCTTAAGTCTGTAGAAATTGAATTTAATAGAGCGCTCTCAAGTGTTGAAATAAGTCCACGCGAAGCTGTTTCTGCTGCTAGTAATATTCTTGAGTCCGTTTGCAAGGTTTATATATCTGAAGAACGACTAGACATGCCAGCCAAGCAAGATCTTAGAGCTGTTTGGACCGTTGTTCGCAAACATCTCGGCTTTGATCCCAGTAAAATAGAAGACGACGACCTTCAGAAAATTCTATCAGGACTGATTTCGATAACAGATGGTATTGGATCATTGCGGACTCACGCAAGCTCAGCACACGGCGCTGGTAAAACTAGTTATAAAATTGAACCGCGTCATGCAAGATTAGCAATTCACGCTTCACACACTGTCACTTTATTTATTCTAGAATCATGGCAAAAAAAAGAGCGAGATTAGAGTGAATTCAATTTTGACAGCCACCATTAGAAACAGCCAAGATGACAAAAAGTGTGGTCAGTAGAACTGGACTTCCCCCCGATTTAGTAGACAGTTACTAATTATCAATTCTCCTGAACGGGGTGCTAGCTTCAAGTTCTTTAACATACTCTTTCATTGCGTTACTTTCTTCATCTAAAAACCGATCAATAGCATCAGCAAAACGCGAATCGGATATCCAATGAGCAGAAAATGTTTTGGTCGGCAAGAGTCCTCTGGCAATCTTATGTTCGCCTTGTGCCCCTCCTTCAAATATTTCGATATTATTTTGAATGCAATATTCAATAGCTTGTAGATAGCACGTCTCGAAATGCAGTCCGCTAATAAACTCTGTGCATCCCCAATAGCGACCATACAAACAGCCCCCTCCTAGAATATTGAGCGCACTGGCTATCGGTTTACCATCTATTAGCGCAATAATCATCAAAATTGACTCTGGAGATGCATTGAGAATCCGTTGAAAGAATTCGAGTGAAAGATAAGGTTGCGATCTGTGCTCGGCATATGTTTTAGAGTAGCAATAATAAAAATATTCTAAATATTCATTGGTAATTTCACTCCCTAAGAGCCACCTAAAGGACACTTCGGATTCGAAAATTTTTTTTCTCGCTTGTCGAATCTTCTTCCTTTTCTCATGATTCATACTAGATATAAATTCATTGAAATCTTGATAATTGTGGTTATTCCAATGAAATTGGACCCCCTCCCTGATTGAATATCCTGCTTCCTTTAATGCGGCAAGATCAGATGAGTCAGGGAAAAGAACATGAATCGATGAAATACCTAGCTTTTCCGTGTAATGGATGGCTGCTTTTGCAAGGGCTAATTTGTCACTATGTGATTTTGCAAGAAGCCTTGGTCCAGTAACTGGGGTAAACGGAACAGCGACAACGGCTTTTGGATAGTATGGTAATCCATATCTTTCATAGGCGTCCGCCCATGCATAGTCGAAAACAAACTCACCTCTCGAATGTGTCTTTAGATAAAGTGGCGCTGCTCCCACTAGTGCCTTATCCCTATGAAGCAGGATAAACTGCTGAGTCCAACCAGTGCTGGTAATTGCACATCCGGTTTCCTCTAGTGCTTTTAAAAAGTAATGCTGAAGAAAAGGATTTGATCCTGCCAAGATATTCCACTCAGCTTCGTCTACATCGTTAAGTGATTCAATAATGCCTACGCTTTCCATGAGGGTCTTATTTGGAATATATATTGGGTTAATTCTTCTATCAAAGGGATTATTTTCATTAATTGCAGTAAGGGTTTAATAAATTGTAAAACGTAGCTTAATAATTTTCCACATGATTCATTTTGCAACAATTAAGAGTCTGTGAATACTTATTTAGTAGGTTAGAGGTTTATTTAATGCGTCCGAGTTTTTTTATATTTCTCTATACAATTAAAAGAAACAAACCCTGTTACTTGGACATTTTTTATTATTTAATAGGATTTGACATATGTTTTTGATTGGGCATGGGCAGATGCGTATGCCCACAACGGATTGAGATACTATCCAAAACTGCTGTCTGCCATTCCATTTACGCCAATTAGCAGCCAAAGATTACTGGCCAGCAAGCCGGAGATTAAATTCTTAATGGTCGACGCGTTAACGGAAACGATGCGCAAATACCAACTATCGTCAGCCCATGTATTATTCCCAGATGAAGATTCAGCCAATGTATTAAAACAAGCTGGCTGGTTGCAACGTCATGGCGTACAGTTCAGATGGCAGAACGAACACTTTACGGATTTCAATCACTTTCTAAGCACGTTGAGCCACGAAAAACGTAAGAAAATCCGCCAAGAGCGCAAAAAAGTAGATGCATCAGGCGTTATCTGCAAACGCATCAAAGGCCCAGACATTACAACGGAGCAATGGGATTTTTTTAGTCAGTGCTATGAAAACACCTACATTGAGCACCGCTCAACCCCCTATTTAACACCAGCATTCTTTAAGCAAATCGGGCGCAGTATGTCGCAAAATATTTTGCTCATTATTGCCTATCTTGATAACACGCCAATCGCGAGCGCCCTCAATATTTACCACCAAACGACTTTATACGGACGCTACTGGGGCGCCTTGCAATATGTGCCAAATCTGCACTTTGAGCTTTGCTATTACCAAGCGCAGGAGTTTTGTATCGCTGAAAATATTCAATTCTTTGAAGGCGGCGCACAAGGTGAACACAAGCTGGCACGCGGCTTTAAGCCACGGCCAACCTGCTCATTTCATAAAATTGCACATCCGGACTTCGCATATGCGATAGAAAACTTTGTGGCCAGAGAATCAAGAGACATTGCCGCTTACACAAATGAGCTTGAAGAGCGCGTGCCTTTTAAAGCAGTTGAAATTAAATTACAGCAAGCGTAACGTGAGGCTTCAGCTTTCACCAATTAACAACTTGGCCATCATAGCCAATAAACTGCCCTGTATTACTTAAACTTAAATTCTGAATCACCTTACGCAGTCCAGAAACACTGGTTTGCGTATCAATCAAAGCATTAGGGCCGCCCATATCGGTCAACACCCAGCCAGGATGCAAAGTCACGACTGCAATGTCTTGCGGCTTCAGGTCTATCGAAAGGCTTTTCATCACCATATTAGCGGCTGCTTTACTTGTGCGGTATATATAATTCCCGCCACTAGTATTATCATCCATACTACCCATTTTGCTAGAGACGGTTGCCAGCTTTTTAAGCTGACTACTAGCAAGGTGAGGTGTAAAAGCTTTTGCCATTTTAAATGGCGCTATCGTGTTAATTTTAAAAGCCTCCTGCCATGCGTCTACATCACAAGAGCCTCCATCCGGATAAATACCTGCATTGTTGATTAAAACATCAATTTTTTGATCTTTTAACTGTAGTGCTAGCGCATCAATTTGCACAAAATCAGCCACATCCAGACTTAATATTTGAATATTTGCATAGGATGTTGCTAGCGCTTGCAAGGCCGTTGCTTTTTGCGGATTGCGACAGCAGGCAAATACGCGCCAGCCATCTTGAGCGTACTGTTTAGTAAACTCCAAACCAATGCCTCGATTAGCGCCAGTAATTAACACTTGATAAGTTGCGGTCATACACTCCTCCTAAATTTCCAACATTGCCAAAGATCAATCTCTCATGTTAAAAATGGGTGATCTTAAATTTCAATTTGCGCTACCATCTCTAGTAGTCTACACATAATATCCTAGTGAAACATTAGCGAATTACCCCTCTATTTAAAAAAATAGAGAAACTCTCATACAAACAAATCTCCAATATTTTTCCAAATTCTTTCTACATAAATTATGAACGCCACCGATGTAAAAGTCCTCGCAGACCGTTCATAATCAATGCCCCTGCAGCTAAAAACTGATAGAATGAAATCACTATGCTACTGAATTACTCTACTGTGCCGGCGAGGTGTTATGCGCATTCTAATAGTTGACGACACTCAGCTTAATATTACACTGCTGCAATATCTCATCAAAAAAATCCCAGAGTATGAGTCTGTTTCATTCACCGATCCACATGAAGCGCTTGAATGGTGCAGAGATAACGAACCTGACCTAGTCGTTGTTGATTACATGATGCCTGAGATGGACGGCATCATGTTTACTCAACAATTTCGAGGATTCGAGAACTACAAAGATATCCCTGTGCTCTTGGTCACCGCAAATAACGAAACTACAGTGCGACATAAAGCACTTATAAGCGGAGTCACAGACTTTCTCAACAAACCTTTAGATAACAGTGAGTTTGTAGCACGTGCTAGAAACATGCTGGCATTACGCCAGTGTCATAAAACAATGATGGATCAATCTGCATGGCTGGCAGATGAAGTCTACAAAGCTACGACTCAGGTTGTAGAACAAGAACATGAAACCATTTTTTGCCTTGCTAAGGCGGCAGAATTTAGTGACCCAGAAACTGGCGCACACATTCTACGTATGGCACACTATTCTCAGATCATTGCTCGTGCACTTAATTTACCAATTGATCAGCAAGACTTACTGTTTAAAGCTGCGCCTATGCACGACATTGGGAAAGTTGGCATTGCTAAGAACATTCTGCTTAAACCTGGGAAGTTAACGCATGATGAATTTACCATCATGAAACAGCATGCGACCATTGGTTATGAATTACTCAGCTCAAACAATTCACCATTACTGAACGTAGCAGCAGAAATTGCTTATACTCATCATGAGAAATTTGATGGTAGCGGCTATCCACGAGGCTTAGCTGGCAATCACATCCCATTATTTGGTCGCATTGTTGCAGTTGCAGACGTATTTGATGCACTCACCTCCGAGCGCCCACACAAAAGAGCCTGGGGTATAAAAAAAGCTTCAGATTTTTTACGTCAAGGTGCAGGAAAGCATTTCGACCCAACCTGCATAGAAGCTTTTTTTAGTGATTTTGACGAAGTAATAAGAATCAAATTGACATTTTCTGACGAAACCGTTGAAGAAGAAAATCTTGCATGGTAGTAAAACCAATCATGAATTTCGCACTTAACAGCCTTTAAATAACGACAGATATATGCATTCAATTTGGACTAAGCCGTGCTGCCGTTTGACATCTGGAGCATACGGTAGCATGATTACAAGCAAGTATCATTGCCGATTAAAGCCTATTCATTCAAAGTTATTAATACTCAATACAAACATGTTAAATAGCACAGTAAAATATCCTCGTCATTACGAGAAAGTGATGCATGACATCATCCGACGGCATTAGATATTTAAGCGAAGATTTGGCAGATGCTTTGCCAGACCTAGCTATTATTAGCACAGACTCAGCACTATCAGTTAGGTATGCTAATGCATACGCCATCAATACTTTTAATCTGGACGCTCAACAAGTAGCAACTGGAAATGGTTTATTACCGATTACTCTTCAGCAGCAGATCGCTGCCGAACTCAAGCAACTCAAAACCAATTTTATTCTGTACCACGCCACTATTGATCGCGCATTAATATTTAAAGTAACCGCATCAAGCCTGCGCAATGCCGACGACCTAAATACAGACTACGTGTTACATATGCACGACATTACGAGTCACGTTGCAACTGAGCAGAAGCTGAAGCACACCGAAAAAGTGCTAAAAAATCTAATTGAAGCCAGCCCGGATTTTATTTGTGTTAAGGACGACCAAGACCGCTGGTTAGATGCAAATGGCACATGGCAAGCACTCTTCCAACTCAATCATTTTCAGAACAAAACCGACATTGAACTCGCAAAAATTGCTCACCCAATTTTTAAAGAAACATTTCAACACTCTCAAGACTCAGATAAACAAGCATGGCTTAAAAAAAATCTAGTGCGCGATGAAGAAGTTATTTCATTACCATTAGGAGGAGAAAAAGTATTTGATATTATCAAAATACCACTTTTTCATGAGGATGGATCCAAAGAAGGAATTATCACCTTAGGGCATGACATTACAGAACGTAAAGCCGCAGAAACCCACCTGCGCAACCAAGAAGCCCTTCTTGATGTACTTATCTCATGCGACCAACTATTACACTCTGCTAAATCATGGCAAACGGTTGCACCTCTTGTACTAGAGCAGATATGCACATCATCACACTTCTGCCGTGCATCCCTGCTTCAAACCAGCAACATTAATGTGGAAACACAGTCAAAACGACTATTCCAGTGGTCTGACCCAAATATAATGAATTTAGGGGAGGAGTTTACCACGCTGAACTACGAAACTGATGGTTGCGGACGCTGGCTAGGTTTATTACAGGAAGGCAATCCTGTGTATGGCGCTACCGATGATTTTCCGCAGCATGAGCGTAAGTTTCTACAAAATCACGGCACGCAGTCAATCATCATTGCACCTATTTTTTCTGGTGATGTCTGGTGGGGGCTAGTCATCATGGAGCGCTGTAATCAGCAATCTGAAGTTTCCGCACATGAACTTGGCGTTTTAATGGCAATAGGTCGATCATTCGGCGTCGCCATCCATAGAGAACATGCTGGGAAACGCTTACATGAAGCAAAAATTGCCTTTGACAGCGCAACCGAAGGCATGATGATTATTGATGAAAACATGCATATCACCGCCATCAATAAGGGTTATACAGAAATCACCGGTTACCCAGAAGATGAAGTATTAGGGTCCATTCCCAAAGTATTTCAAATGGGACAACCTGAGATGTGGAATGCACTATTGCATGATGAAAAATGGCGTAGCGAAATCACCAATGAAAGGAAAAATGGCGAGCCATTTCAAGCGTGGCTGACAATTACCGTCGTAAAAGACCATGAAGGCCGAGTCATTAACTACGTTGCAGTCTTTGCCGACATTACAGAAAGTAAGCGTTCACAAAACAATCTACACAAACTGGTTAACCATGACACATTGACGGGACTACCTAATCGTCGCCTGCTAAATGAACTCATGGAGCAGGCAATTCGGCGTGCAGAGCGGGAAGACAATCAAGTTGCACTCCTTTTCATTGACTTGGATAGATTCAAGGCAATTAACGACACTCTTGGCCATCAAGTTGGTGACAAGCTTTTATATGAGGTTTCCAGAAGAATTAGCCGCGCTATACGTGAGAGTGATGTTGCTGCGAGATTAGGCGGTGATGAGTTTTTGGTTGTCATGGATTTGCTAAGCAATCCAGAAGATGCCGCCACTGTCGCAAGGAAAATTATTAACGCCTTGCAAATTGAGTTTGTCATCGATGGCAGAGAGATCTTTATCGGTGCTAGCGTTGGCATATCAGTCTTTCCAAAAGACGGCTCTGATGTTGACAGCCTAATTAAGGCCGCAGATATTGCCATGTACCACGTGAAAAACAGCGGAAAAAACAATCACTGCTTCTATGCAGACCATCTAAGTGAAAATGCAGTAGAACGTTTTACCATGGAAAATCATTTACGCCGCGCCTTGGAACGCGAGCAATTTGAAATTTATTACCAACCACAAGTCTCACTACTAACGAACCGCATCATCGGTGCCGAGGCATTGATTCGCTGGATTCACCCAGAGCTAGGCATTGTATCTCCGGCCACATTCATCCCGCTCGCAGAAGAAATAGGCATCATTGTGCAAATTGGAGAGTGGGTACTACAGCAAGCCGCTCTAAAAGCGGTGCAATGGAAAGAAGAAGGCTATGCAATACAGTGGATAGCCGTCAACGTTTCAGGCATTCAAGTCATGCGTAGCAATTTTGCTGACACGGTATATGGCATACTAGTTGAAACTGATTGTGACCCGAGTATGATTGAGCTTGAAATAACGGAGAGCACCATCATGCATAATACGGAATATGTCATCGACACGTTCAACCGCATTAAAAGGCTAGGTGTAAAATTAGCAATTGATGACTTCGGTACTGGCTACTCATCTCTGTCTCATCTCAAGCGCCTACCTTTGGATAAGTTAAAAATTGACCAGTCTTTTGTGCGCGACTTACCTGACGACCAGAATGACGCCGCCATTGCAAATGCAATCAATGCAATGGCACGCAGCCTTGGATTTTCTGTTATTGCTGAAGGCGTTGAAACTGTAGAGCAAGCCAACTTTCTGCTGGAGATGGGCTGTGAAGAGGCGCAAGGATACCTATATAGTCGTCCAGTTACAGCAATTTCCTTTACAGAGTTATTGCAAAACGACAAACTGAAATATAATAATTAATATGATGCAAAACAATCAAAATTATTTCATCCATGTCTACCAGTTACGTACCGGACTTTTTGTGCATTTAGATTTAGGATGGATGGATCATCCATTCACTTCTAGTAACTTTAAGCTCAGGAATGCTGAGCAAATTGAAAAAATCAAAAAGATCGGCCTCAAGAAGCTTAGATATGACCCCAGCCGTAGTGATTGTGAGCCACTAGCGCCAAATAGTGAATCAACAAACAAGCCTGTTGATACTGTACTTGAAAAAGCGCCACCTACAGCGGAGGTGGTTGAGCAACCTAATGAAGACACTGACCCTGCCATCATCCAGCAAGAGCAACGTATCAATCGACTGATTGAGTTACATAAGACTTTGGACGAAAGCGAGAAAAAATTCGTCAGTGCCGGCAATACAGCTCGGCAATCGATGAAAAACATCATATCTTCTCCAAAACAATCGCTAGAAAATGCTGAAAAACTTGTAAACGAATTAGTGGATAGTGCCCTCGGTGAAAGTGAAATCGCGATTCTAGCGGTAAATGGTAACCGCTCGAATGACAGTAATTATGTGCATTCACTTAATGTCACAGTATTAGCACTCATGTTGGCTCGATCACTGAATATTACTGAAGCTGATGCTCGCCTACTAGGTATGGCTGCCTTATTCCATGATATCGGTAAAATGGAAATCTCTGACAAGGTTCTCTTGAAAAAAGATCCCTTAACTAAATCCGAGCAAGCACATTATGAACTCCACACCGAAATTGGCGAACGCATTGCAAAACAAGTAGGGATGTCTGAACGCATTGCAAAAATCATCATGCAGCATCATGAGTGTGCGGATGGCACAGGTTACCCCAAGCATCTACAAGCAAAACAAACCGACCCATTGGCAAGACTCGTAGAGCTCATCAATGGCTACGATAACTTGTGCAATCCACCCAACATACAACTGGCAAAAACGCCTTATGAAGCATTGGCTCACATGTTTGCGCATCAACGCTCCAAATATGACGACACCTTACTCAAACACCTGATTAAATCTCTAGGGATATACCCACCAGGCAGCATCGTTCAGCTCTCAAATGGTCTTTATGGTGTAGTCGTCGCAGTCAATCCAGTTCGTCCATTAAGACCAGTTATCATGATGCACGACACACAGGCTGAAAAACACCCACCACCAATCATCAATCTGCAGGATGACCCCAACATCAGCATTAGCATCTGCCTGCGGCCTAACCAGCTACCAGAAGATGCATTGCAATATTTGAATCCTCGCAAACGGATTAGCTACTTTATGGATACCAGCATAGCAACTGACGCTAGCTAAAAAAACAATCAATAAAACTATCGTGTAGATTGAGCATCGGCCAATTCGACACCCTCAATCACTACACGATAGGACTGTAATTCTGCCTCGGTGTTTAAGCGCAAGCCTACAACTTGAATTTGCGCCTGACTATTAGCGGCAATACTAGCAATAAACATTGGCCGACTTTGCTCAATTGGCTGGCGACTTCTTTGATCATACCTAACGATACGAAGTTGCACCCTGCTTACAGCCAGAGCACTTGTATTTTCCACTATTGCGTATACATTTCCATTTACATCCAGCCTAGGCATGCCTCTCAAATATCGCTCAGGGTTATTAGGTAAATCAAGACGAACATAGCGCTCAACCGATGCTTTTCCAATGACGGAGTCTGAATCGGCAGCAGCTTGATAGCTTTGTAATGCGCCAGTTAAATCACCACGCTCTTCAGCGATCTCACCCAGATAGTAATAACTTTGCGCATTAGGCAGTAGCGCATTACCACGTTTAAAATAAGCTTCTGCCTCTGATTTCCGCCCCAGATCGACCAATGCAACTCCGCATTGCACTTGTGGTTTAAAGTAGTCCGGTTGCATTTGTATCGCTTTTTTATAAAAGCCTAAAGCTTCAGTTGGATTTTTCTGTGAAAGCGCAATATCACCCAACAACTCCTGAAACCGTGCTTCACGTGGCTCACCAGCAATCGCCTGTTTGGCTAGCTTAATCGCTTGCTTAGCATTACCCTTTGCCAATACTTTAACCCCGTCATCGTAGGCTTTGTAAGCAGTTTGTGTCGCTTTTAACTTACCCACTTTTTGCGCATAGATTTCACGCCCCCATTCACCACCGGCGCCTACTTGGGCTAGCGTCACCTTGTTCGCATTCACCCGCTCCACTGATGGTGGGTGACTGGCAAACAATCCCTCCAGAAAGCTGCTATTACGATCTTTGCTCAAACGCACAAACGTTTCTTGCAAAGTGACCGCTGCACTAGGGTCGTAACCAGCCAATTTCATATAATGCATACCATATAGGTCTGCCTCTGACTCAGCATCACGCCCATATTTAGTTGAAATTAATTGCATGCCAACTTTTCCACTACCAAGAATCAAGTTGGAGTAGTGCGTATCAGCCGCTAACACACCAACAGCTAGTGCTGCGCCCTGTAAAAAAACGCCCCGCTCCATACTCTTAGCACCATGTCTTGCTGCGGCATGCACAATTTCATGCCCCAACACAGCTGCAAGCTCAGCTTCACTATCTAACTCATACAACAGACCACGATTCACTGCAATTTTACCGCCTGGCATAGCCCATGCATTAGGCACAGAATTATTAAGTACCACAAACTCATAGGGCAATTTTCGATCAGAAACTGCGGCAAGCTTATTACCTACACTTTGCACATAGGCAGTTAATTCTGCATCAACAATATAATCACCACCCTGCGACTGGCGTGCCGGTGCATAGCTTGCCCCATTGCAATTTCACGTGACTCTGAAACAAACTGGAATTCGCTTTTTTTAGTCACAGGATTAATGCCACAACCCGTCATCATTGTGATGAGTATGGTAAGGGTAAAAAATCTAAATTTAGGCAATGATGAATTTAGCTTCATATAGACGAGATTTTATAGCAAGAATACTGAGTATTGAATTTGAAGGACAAACTAGTAGGAGCGTCTATACCGCAATGGCATTACCATCTTACAGCGTCGCTTTAGTTTAGTGACCCAATCACTTTGGGGTCACTAAACAGTTGAGTGATACCGTACTAAAGTACGGATCATCTATCAAACGTTTAGCGATCTTCGCCTCGGCCTCAACCATAGCCTCACCATGCTCAAAAAAAACATGCGGCAAGTAAACTTCAGCTTCGACCTTTCCTGCGATGTAATGAAACACCACGCGATGCGCTTCTGGCAGACCATCAAGCAAAGGTGCCAGATGCATCAGTAAACTCTCACGCCCAGGCATACGTAACGCATTGCTGTCATGATCAAAATCATCTTCAGGATCAACATGCACCAACACATCCATCACCGTCGGATGCGCTTTTAAAACGCGTCCACGCGCACGCTCAGCAATACTATGTCCTTCAGATACGCTAATGCGTGGATTTACTAAGATATGCGCATCAACCAGTGCGCGGTGCGCCATACGACGCGTGCGTAATTCATGCAGACTTTCCACCCCGGTCGTGTCGATTAAGGTTTGACGAATACTATCTACCTCTTCAATAGCTAACCCTGCATCAATTAGCTCCTGAAAAGCATCCCAAGCAAACACAATGCCCATACGGACAATCATAAAACCAACGACAATAGCTGCCACAGAATCTGCATAAACAAAGCCCAGTAAGTTACCACCGATACCGATAGCAACTACCAGTGACGAAGCTGCATCCGACCTTGCATGCCATGCATTCGCAATTAACATAGGTGAACGCAAACGCTCACCGACACGTAGCATGTAGCGAAACAAACCTTCTTTGGCAACCAATGCAAGGCCAGCGACCCAAAGTGCCAACGGGGCTACGGGAGTAAGATGCTCAATATTCTGTAGCTTTATTGCCGCAGCAACCATAATTGCGCCACCTGTAGCCGCCAGAATTGCGCCTAGCGCAAATGAAGCCGCCGTTTCAACGCGGCCATGCCCATAAGGATGCCCTTCATCTGCTGGATTTTTACTATGATGACTCGCTATCAGTACCAAAAAATCACAGACGAGATCCGATAGCGAATGCATACCATCGGCAATCAAGCTTTGTGAGTGGGCAACAAAACCAGCCGCAATCTGCACCAGCGTCAATAAAATATTAACTGCGACACTTACCCAAGTGGATTGATTGGCTAAGGCGTTACGCTGCGGATCATCATATGCAATCTCTGCATGCTCACCAGAATATTCTTGATTACTACTCATTAAGTTGGCTCTATTTTTCAATTGGCGTCATTATAACTTCCAGTAATGATCCACCAACAATGCAGCAAAGAGTATAGTAAGATAAATAATCGAATATCTAAATGTCCGCTTGGCTAAGTCATCTGAGTACTTTCGATATAAGCCCACGACATAAGCCATAAAAATCCCATCAAGAATAATCGCTGATGCCAGATAAATTAGACCACTCATACCCAGACCGTAAGGCATAAAGGATACAGCTACCAATATAATGGTATAGAGCAAAATATGCAGTAAGGTAAACGCTTCGCCATGCGTAACAGGCAGCATAGGCATGCCTACTTTGGCATACTCCTCACGCCGATATAGCGCCAGTGCCCAGAAGTGCGGTGGCGTCCATGCGAAAATAATTAAGAACATAATGAGTGATTCTGGTGACACAGTATTGGTTACCGCAGCCCAACCCAATATAGGTGGCATCGCTCCTGAAGCACCGCCGATCACAATATTCATTGGTGTTGCTGGTTTCAAGAATACAGTATAAACCACGGCATATCCGACAAAAGTCGCAAATGTCAGCCACATCGTGAGCGGGTTAACATAGTAATAGAGAATAGCCAGCCCAGTACCACCCAGTAACGTTGCAAACAACATGGTTTCATTGGAAGACACTTGCCCTGTTGGAATAGCGCGCGCCCGAGTTCGCGCCATAATGGCATCTATTTTATGTTCTATCAGACAATTAAATGCAGCAGCAGCGCCTGATGCACAGGCAATGCCTAATGTTGTAGCCAGCAACAACGGCAACGATACCATTCCAGGAGTGGCGAGGAACATACCTATAATGGCGGTAAACACAATCAGCGAAGTAACTCTTGGTTTACAGAGTGAGAAAAAACTTTTCATGCTTGAGCCTAAGTTTTGCTTTGTCATGCTAGCAGCAGTATTCATATATTTATCCTTTGCTCATTATCTTGATTAATCAATCTTACTCACCTAGCTTATTAACTAAGCCTATCGACGTACCTTGGTAATTTTAGAGTTTAATACCACTAAAATAATAACCAGCAGACCTGCTGTAAAATTGTGTGCAACCGCTAGCACAAGTGGCAAATGCAATAGCAAATTGGCAATACCTAAACCCACCTGAGTGCAGACTGTAAGTAACAACAGCACAGCCAATCGCTTCAATTGCCAGTACTTTAATATGCTTATCGCAAGAAACCCCAAATAAAGAAACGTTACTAACGCACCCAATCTATGCGTCCACTGTATCGCTGTAATTGAGGCTAAAGATAGCGCACCGCCACTAGCACTTTGACCTAAATCTCGCACTAAATGAAAAGCGTCTTTAAAATCCATGGCTGGCCACCAAACGCCGTGACAGGTTGGAAAGTCTGTACAGGCAAGTGCGGCATAATTAGTGCTCGTCCAACCACCTAAAATAATCTGCATGAACAAAATCACCAATGCAAAGCGCAGAGCTAGTTTATGAGTACTGGACTTGATAATACTGTCAGAACTATGCCCCCAATGCCTATGTGCTAGCCATGTCAGCATTCCTAGCGTCGCCATACCACCAAGCAAGTGTGCGCTCACAATGACCGGCTTGAGTAACATGGTCACTGTCCACATGCCGAGCATGGCTTGCAAAGCAATCAGTAGCAGCAAAAAGGTAGACGTCCAAGGCGAAGACTTCACGTAATACTTAGCACGCCAGCCAAGAATAAAAATTGCAAGTACAATCAAACCTAAAGTCCCAGCGAAATAACGATGAGTCATCTCTCGCCATGCCTTTCCTGTAACAATAATGCTGTTTGGATAAGCTGATTGTGCATTTTGCAGAGCCACTACACTTTGCGGCACCGTTAATTCGCCATAACACCCTGGCCAATCTGGGCAACCTAACCCAGCATCGGTAAGCCTAACATACGCACCTAGCGCAACAACACACAAAGCCAGCACTGCGCCTAACAAGACTAAAGCTTTTAATAACTGATAACTTTTATTTGTAGAGTTCATCACTAACCTGCCCAAGAATATCTCAAGAGTCGTGTAACATCTTTGCGCACATCGGCAAGTGGCACATCAGACGGATAACTCATCATTAAATGTCCTAATGGGTCAACCAAATAGATGCGATTACTCAGCGTAACGTTTTCACTATTAACTTGAAATTGCTGAATGAGATTGGTCACGCTGACAGCAGGCTGATTAATAATAGCCATGCCGGGATAATCAGATTTAATTTTTGAGACATCCTGCATTTTGGTAATGAGTACACGTTGGGCTCGATCCATATCTTTATACAGAGATACATGTAATTGGCGCATATCGTGCAACTTTTCAAAACACGCTTGCCCGCACTCATCTGCTACAAACACAATACTCCATTTTTCTTTCCAAAATAGTGGCGTTAATACTTTTGCTTCATTATCCTGAATATCTAACGGACTACTTAACAAGCGTACCGGCGTTACCAACTCACCTATACTAGCGCCCGTAGGTATCCAGTTAAATCGATACATCATGATTACAACAACAATAGGTACAGCAAAAAATATCAACATTAATATAAAGACCTTGCGACCTTTACGCTGCATTTCTTGTTTAGATAATGGCTGATTGTCAGGCATGTATAAATCTCAAATAAATATAGTAAATTTCGTCAATAACTTAATTAAGGCTCTAGCTTAATTTTAGCTACGCTCATGTAGATATAAATCAGTAACGTCGCTATAGCAAAGCCAAACCACTGGTAGGCATACCCTAGATTCGTGGCTATTCTTTCGGCCGGCACTTGCCAGTTGCGGACAAAACCACCCGCCATACTGGCCTGATCCATTTTTATAGCCATAGGCGAAACTGTAAATGGCACGCTGTGCTGATATTTATCAATACTTATATTCTGCCAAACTGCGGGTATTGACTGCCCGGCCTTCAACGTTACCGCACTACTGTCTTCTAAAGTAAATATCTTTTTACTCGGTAGCCAGATTTGGCCTGTAATTGTTTGCAAACCAGAAGGAGTAGTAAATGTTGGCAAGTCTGTATGTGTGTCTTTACCCAAAATCCAGCCACGATTAATTAGTACGTATTGTGATGAATGCTCTATTTTCAAAGGTGTTATCACATGATAACCAACCCGATCACCTTCAACTTGATTGTCTAATAGAAACTGATATTTGGGCTCATATACGCCAGTCACGATGACTTTTTTGTAATTCCAATAATCAGCATTCGGCACAGTTAGCGTATGAATATTCAATGGAAACTTTAATGAATCACCGACCATCGATTGATTATAAGCTGCCTGTATCGCAATTTTCTGTTGCGCTTTGTTGTACTGCCACAACCCAAATTTAATAAACAAAGGAATACAAATCAAAGTGAGAATTGTGCCAATGAATGATGGCCGAAAGACATAGCGAAGTATTCTGAATTCAATTTGTTTCATAATTGCATTTGATTGTTAGCAGTCTCATAATACCTATTCAAGATACTGGATTGGACAAAGTCATGTTAGTAAAAATCATCATTGTTTTAACTCTAACTGCTATCGTAGGCAGCCTGTTCTCTGGGCTATTCTTTTTAGCAAAAGATAAAACTGGCAGTGAAAGAACCGTTAAAGCATTAACTGTCCGCATTGGACTTTCAATCATACTATTTATCCTACTGATGATTGGCTACTACTTCGGCCTTATTGGCCACCCTCACGCATAATCTGTCAATTATCACCAATGAGCTACTAAATTGGTATCTCTGACAAAAGAAAAGGGCGATGCCTATGCACCGCCCTTTTCTTAAATATCAATTAGAGCCAGTAAACAAAAATAAACAATCCCAACCAAACCACATCAACAAAGTGCCAATACCAAGCAACACCTTCAAAACCGAAATGATGCTCAGGCGTAAAATGCCCCTTCATGCAACGCAACAAAATTACAATTAACATAATGGTGCCAAGTGTTACGTGAAACCCATGGAAGCCAGTTAGCATGAAGAACGTGGCACCATAGGCACCACTACCTAACGTCAACCCCATTTCTGTATAAGCTTCATGATACTCATTCGCCTGACACACAAGGAAGGCAATACCTAGTGCGACAGTTAATGCCATACCAATAATCAGTTGCTTACGGTTATTCTTAATTAGCGCCCAGTGCGCCCAAGTAATTGTTGCACCTGATGTTAGGAGCAATGCGGTGTTAATTGCAGGCAAACCCCATGCTGACATTGCATGCAAGACACCAGGTTTATACTCGGTTCCCAGCACGACCCCTCCAGGACCAGATGATGGCCACGCGCCAATAAAGTCTTTATATGGCGTATATAACGGATCAAATGCAGCTAAATCTGGCACGGAAATAATACGCATATAAAACAATGCAGCAAAAAATGCCGCAAAAAATGCCACTTCAGAGCAGATAAATACAATCATCCCCACGCGAAATGACTTATCTTCCCACTTGGTAAATTTTCCAGTGATACTTTCCGCAATAATAGTACCCATCCACTTAAATACCATCGCCAAGATGATGCCGAAGCCGATATACATCATCCATTTACCTGGCGCTTGTAAGTATGCTAAATCTTTACTTTTATCAGTCGCCACACTGAAAACAAAACCTGATGCGAGCGATAGCAAGCCAGCGGAAAGAATAACTGGATATACACTACCATGAGGTACGTAATACTGATTACTTGAATGTGTCGCCATGCATGAACTCCCCTGCATTGTCTGAATAAATTAAATTTAATAGCTTGCTACAGCCATGTCCTAACCTTAAACAAATCTACAACTAGATCAAAACTAGTGAACAACTTTAACTGTCGGAAAAAAGGAATACGATAACGTCATCTCAGAAATATCTTTTGGAAGTTCTGAGCTGAGATAAAAACGCAATGGCATTTCTTTTTCCTCGCCCGGCTTAAGTGTTTGTCTAACGAAACAAAAGCACTCAATTTTTTTAAGATGTTTCGCCGCAACACCAGGTGTTACACTAGGTACTGCCTGACCAACCACACTTTCATTTGTAGTGTTTTTAGCAATAAAAATCACGCTTGCAATCTGTCCTGGGTGCAACCTAACATTCGATTGCTTGGGATAAAAATTCCAACCTAATCCAGGCATTACATTGGTGATGAACTGCACTGTCACCCAGCGTGAGTTATCTAGCCGCGCAGTCGTTAATGACGCTGCAGTATTACTCGTTTTGCCATTCAAACCACTTACACTACATAAAACACTATATAAAGGAACCAAAGCAAAAGCGAAGGCTAAAGATCCAGCAACAAACCAGAGCAACTTAAGGCCTAACCGTTTATTTTTTAAAGCAACTTGCTCTTTGGTAGATCCTACTTGTGACTCATTTACTGATGCCATATTGTAAACATTGATACTACATACCAAACCAAAGCAATGCCTCCTAGAATTAGTGCTATTTTCTTATTACTACTTCTTTTAGTATCAGTCTCTTGATTACTCATATGTGCCCAAATCAAACCTAAGCTAGTTTGCCTAACCTAGGTTTACAAATTTATTTAACGACTGGTTGCTCAGTGAAACTATGATATGGCGGAGGTGATGGTAGCGTCCATTCCAAACCTTTAGCTCCTTCCCACACTTGGTCGGTAGCCTTTTTACCACCTCTTGTACAAGTCACAATATTGTAAACAAATAACAATTGTGACAAGCCAAGTGCAAATGCAGCAATAGATGAGATCATATTAAATTCAGCAAATTGCAATGCATAGTCAGGAATGCGACGTGGCATCCCAGCAAGTCCTAAGAAAAACTGAGGGATAAATGTCAGATTAAATGAAATTGCGGTTAACCAAAAGTGTAGCTTACCTAGTTTTTCACTGTACATATGCCCGGTCATTTTTGGTAGCCAGTAATAAGTCCCAGCCATAATCCCCATAATGCCACCAGCAAACAATGTGTAGTGAAAATGTGCAACTACAAAATAACTATTATGGTATTGCGCATCAGCGGCAACGTCGGCAAGCACCAATCCAGTCAGACCGCCAATACCGAACAAAATAATCCAGCCCACAGCGAACAACATAGGTGTTTCAAAGCTCATAGAGCCTTTCCACATAGTTTTAATCCAACAGAAAAACAGCACTGCTAATGGTAATGAAATTGCCATGGTGCTATACATAAAATACAGCAGGGCTGGCACTGGCATACCCGCAGTGAAAAAATGATGCGCCCAAACCACTACAGATAACCCACCAATTGCCCAGAATGAATATACCTGAGCCTTGTATCCATACATAGGTTTACGTGAGAATGTTTCCAGAATTTGTGGAATGAAACCCCAAACAGGTAACAGCAAGATATACACTTCAGGATGCCCAAAGAACCAAAATAGATGCTGGAACATAATTGGGTCACCGCCACCAGCCGCATCAAAGAAGTGCGTACCAAAATGACGATCGGTCAACAGCATAGTAACTGCGCCTGCTAATACCGGAATTGTAGCCACTAACAAGAAAGCCGTAATTAACCAACCCCATGCAAACATTGGCATTTTCATTAAAGTCATACCAGGGGCGCGCATATTAAACAGTGTCACAATAATGTTAATTGACCCCATGACCGAGGATATCCCGAGCAAATGCACTGCAAAAATAGCAAAGTCCACACCAATACCACCTTGTATAGAAAGTGGTGGGTAGAAAGTCCATCCTGTGGCTAAAGCACCATCGCCAATCCCAAACAATGCCAAGGTAAATGGCAAAGTTAAAAGAATTGCAGAGGGTGGCAACAACCAGAAACCCCAGTTATTCAAACGAGGCAAAGCCATGTCTGGCGCACCTATTTGCAATGGAATCATCCAGTTAGCAAAACCTGTAGCCGCAGGCATTAGCGCAGCAAAAATCATAATCAAGGCATGCACACCAATAAGCTGATTAAAAAACTCAGGATTCATAAGCTGCAAGCCCGGCTTAAATAATTCTGCACGAATACCTAAGATCATGCAGCCCCCAACAAAGAACATAATCAAGGAGAACGTCAGGTACATCGTGCCGATGTCTTTATGATTAGTAGTTGTTAGCCAGCGCATAATTCCGGCTGGACGATCATGGTGCTCTTCATGATGCGCTACTGTGGTTGTACTCATTTCATTCTCCTAATTACTCATACTCAATAATTAATTTATTATCAATGACTCAAGCGCGAAAGTGGCTTATTGGCGCGCTGCTTTAACTTGCGATGGTTGCAACACATCACCAACGCTATTACCCAAAGCATTTCGCTCATAAGTAATCACCGCGGCTATCTCCGTGTCATTAAGCACAGCCTTCCATGAAGGCATTACTCGAATACCATTAAGAACACGATCCAAATGACTATCTTTCATATACTTACCATCTGCACCAAAAATTGGCCCATTAGCAATTTTACTACCCGTTAAAGGCGGAAATGCTGGAGGCAAGCCTGCACCCGTCACCTGATGGCAAACGGCACAATTTTTCTCATACACGCCCTTACCAGTCTTAATAAGATCTTCTTTTGTCCATTCTTTGTCAGCACCGGCATTAGCCTTCGCCAATTCAGCCTTCTTTGCTACCACCCATTTTTTGTAATCTGCCATTGGCACCGCATCAACTACAATAGGCATGTAGCCATGACCTTTACCACATAACTCTTTACATTGTCCGCGATAAACACCTGGGCGTATTACTTGCACCCATGTTTCACGGATAAATCCTGGCACAGCTACGCGAGAAGACCCAAACTGCGGCACCCACCAGTTATGCAATACATCCGTAGCTGTCATTAACACGCGTACTTTTTCGCCAACAGGAAGTACTAAATGATTATCGACCTCTAATAGATAATGATCATCCTTTTTTGCAAGATTGTGCATCTGATCACTAGTGGTGGTGAGGTTGCTTACAAATTTAATACCTTTTGCATCACCATCCATATACTCATACTGCCAGCGCCATTGTGAACCGGTCACCTTAATAACCATCGTCGCTTTATCTCTGGTGTTTTCCATCATTAACACGCTATGGTAGGCTGGAATTCCCATAATCACGAAGTCAATTAGCAAGAGTATTGCGAAAGGAATGAGTGTCCAAAAAATTTCAACTGCTGTCGATGGCGCCTTATCTACCACAGGCGTACACCCCTTACTTTTGCGATGCGCAAAAATCGAATAAATCATTACAGCAAGTACAGAAACAAAAATAATGGCAATAATAATCATAAACTTATTATGCACGTGCAATGTATCAAGAGCCATTGGTGTTGCTGGCTCCGGAAAGTTCCATCTGTAATCGGCACAAGCGCTTATCGAAGCGAGCATTGCCGCGAAACCTAGCCCCATTTTCCTTAAAACTTGCATAAACTTGCTCCAAACCTAAGTTTAATAAATACGTCTTATTGTTTTATTGTTTGCTTGAGATCACGTACCAGTAGGGCACGCTCCTCGTCATTTATAAAATGTCCCCCAAACTCAACCTCTTTACCATGCGAACTAATAAAAATCGCACTTCTACCACCAAGGCCATTACTTCTAACCACATCTCTTACTACCACTTGCGCCCAATACCTTTGAAAAACTGTCTTTGAGACCTGCTCACAAACTCTCTTCTCGATCACAACGCTATCATCGACTATCGTAATACTTTCAAAATCAGACGAATGCAAATAGACAATACGAAAAGCATAAGCAATTGCCAACACCTCTAACCCTGCAAACGGCAGCACAAAAAAAGCCCCAATATGCATAAAACCCAATGAGATCAGCAAAACAACTATAGTTAGAGCAACAATCACCTTCACCGCATCTTCTGGCAAAAGTGAATTATTTGGCCTTAAAATAATCTGATTATCTACATTAGATATCGCCATACCTTTCTCGCCCCTAGCGACTCAAACTTTTATTTATTGCATACAATATTTTTTTGTGCGTCATTTTGACGCAGGTCAAAAAGTATCACAAAAAAAAATTAGCTTCAAGCAAATACTTACAATTAAGTAACAATTAATTAACAAGTTTGTGAATTAAGTCAAACTGATTGCTCATTAATCATAATGTTAAGCAATAGAATTGACACTTAAACTCCTTATACATGCGCTATGGAGAGAGGTGGAATAGCCAACTTTAAGTTTCGAACTAACTGTTCAGAAAATATCGCTCATATCAAGGCAAAAAAAATCAATTGTGATATGGCAATAAGCTAGAAGTAAAAACTACGACTAAAAATCATTAAGAACTACAAAATATTTGATGACACGCGGTCCAGAATCGAACTGGCAGATTGTCACCAAAGTGGCGACCTTAAGACAAGCACTACAACTTAAGACTCAATAAGCATGGCACTTAGCAAGTTTTATAAAAGTTGTGCAACGTTTTATACTAGGAAAAATAGGCAAAAAAAATGACCTACTAAGCGCAAGTCATTAATTTTATTATGGTGCCCGGGGCCGGAATCGAACCGGCACGCATTGCTGCGCGGGATTTTGAGTCCCGTGCGTCTACCAATTCCGCCACCCGGGCTTATGGGATATACATTACTGTATAATTGCAACAGGCGTCATTATAGCAAGCTCTAGCATTTATGAAAACAGAAGATTTCGATTTTATTTTACCCCCACAATTAATTGCACAACATCCAACCCCCGACAGGTCAGCAAGCCGTATGTTACGGCTAAATGGCGTGGATGGAAGTTTAAGTGATGAAGCCTTTGCTGACCTCTCTAGTTTTTTGCAAACAGGTGATTTACTTATATTTAACGATACGCGCGTAATAAAGGCGCGCCTATTTGGCCACAAGCATACCGGTGGTAGTGTTGAAGTGTTGATTGAACGGATAATTAACCAGCACACAGCTTATGCACATGTTCGCGCATCGCGCGCGCCAAAGATTGGTAGCCAATTGAGGCTATCAGATGCCTTTGATGTAGAAGTTACCGCTCGCCACGATGATTTGTTTGAATTACATTTTTTAAGTGAGACTCCCGCATTAGATTTACTTGAGCAATTCGGCGCCCTGCCTTTACCTCCATACATCACCCATGCAGCCACTATAGATGATGAAAATCGTTATCAAACCGTTTTCAGCAAACACTTAGGTGCGGTTGCCGCACCTACAGCTGGGCTACATTTTACTGACGAAATGCTTGATCAAATAAAACAAAAGGGAATTAATATTGCCTATGTAACGCTGCACGTTGGCGCAGGAACCTTTCAGCCAGTACGTGTAGATAATATTCATGAACATAAAATGCACAGCGAACTTTACAATGTTCCACAGACCACAGTGGACTTGATTGCCCAAACAAAAATACAAGGTGGCAAAGTCACAGCAATTGGCACTACAGCCATGCGCGCCTTAGAAAGTGCAGCGCAGCATGGCCCATTAAAAGCGGGCAGTAGTGAGACAAGTATTTTCATTACCCCAGGCTATGCTTTTAAAATAGTAGACCGACTATTCACCAACTTCCACTTACCAAAAAGCACTTTACTTATGTTAGTGTCCGCGTTTGGCGGCTTAGAAAACATTAGAAGAGCTTATAAACACGCTATAGCTAAGCAATATCGCTTTTTTAGTTATGGCGATGCGATGCTTATTGAAAAAACTATAGCAAATGAATTGAACGAAATCAGTCAGTACGAAGACTAATCCCGTTAATGTCCCAACGATAATCAGGAAAGATAAAGACTAATTATGCGCATATCCCCAGTATTCTTATCCATCGCTTTACTAACAATACTACAACCAGCACATGCCGAGATTCTCGCCGAAGCACAAATAGGCATTAAAATTCCACTAGCACAAAAACCAAGCACACGCCCGATGACTGTAGCCTACATTCCCAAACTAAAACACTACTATATTGCTGATGGTGGCTTGGCACCTATGCCTAGCGAATTCGAATCTGCCGCATCCAAATCGCAAATCCATGCTTATGACGATACGGGTAAATATATAAACTCATCTAAACCTGGTTATGACAACCGATCAATTTACTACAATCCCAATTCAAACAAGCTTGAGACTGTGACTTACAATGTCTCAAGTGATGTTGGATTCTCACCTAATACTGGCATTTACTCAATTGACCTCACCGACACTGGTGAACTCAAGGACACATCAGGCGATGTTTTTGGTTTTAATCCAGCTTTTGGCGACGCTGCGACCATGCCAAGCTACAACCCTGAGACCAAACAGTACTATGCTAAACAAGAGCGCAGCAATAAGGTATGGGTCGTCGATTTAAAATCACGTGATAAAGTAGGTGAAATCAGCTTGGATCTTACCAAAGCTGGAGTTGCATTTGACGACATCAGCGACCACTTTGTTGCCTATAGTGGCGTTAAAGGTGAAGAGCTTGTAGTGCTGGATGTAGATCACAAGGCAGCATTAATTTTTGACTTAAATGGAAAATATGTAGGTAAAAGCGAATTACCAAAGAGCTTAAAGCTGCATGCACAAAACCACTACAACGGCACGGGTTACGCAAATAACATGCTATTTGTTTACCGTGAGAATGAAGGTGAGTTTGGTACTTATTATGGCTTTAATGTATTGAATTGAAGAATTAGAAAAAATTCTATCGGCAAGCATCGCGCAAATAAAAACCGCCTGAATGGCGGTTTTTATTTATAAAATTCTAATCGTAATTTTTCACCATTAGAATCATTAATCCTTACTTACCAAGCATGCCTGCAATTTTACCGGACAGCATACCAAAAACAGCACCAAGCACCACTGACACGGCTATGAGCAATACTGGATTGGTCATATTCATCGCGGTGACATTCCCTGCCGTACTCGTTGAAAGTGCATATCCAGCTGTAGCCGCATAACCATAAACATTGGCTGGCACAACAGAAAGCAAGTTACAGCCCGCAATAATCACCAATGGGAACACTGTAACAGCAATAATCACAGGCGCAGCCAAAGCACCTAGACCGCCTAAAGCACCAGAACTGACCAAATATAATGCAACGCCTGCTAACACTGCACCATATATCATACCGGCAATCGTTTTTTGTAATGCTGCGTTATCTCCACCTGTGTGGAAATAGCAACCCCATGCAATAAATCCAACCCAAACTAAAGCGACTCCAGCGAGTGGATTTAACGCCAAAAAGGCCCATACCCCACCTAATACAGCAATACTTAGTGCTAATGCAGTTAATTTCGACATACTTATTCTCCTAAATTATTATATTGAGTAGCAAGTTGATGCGAACGACAGCGGCATATGCGGGGCATATTTTTATGAAAAGTCACCCCAAAACATAAAAACGCTGAGGGCATACTGAATGATTTTTACAGGAATGTAAACTTTTTTGTAATACTTTGTAACAATTTAGCACCAATGCAGTGCAAAAATTGTTACATCATAAAAAATAGAAAAAAATAGTCGAAATTAAATGAGTTAGATACTTTTAGGACTGTAATCCCAATTTTTCGAGGTGTAACTCCAGTTCTTACGCCAAGCATTAAGCACCATGTTTGGGTATTCCGGCTGTCCCAAACTACCATTATATCGGCCTAATGCTCGATATAAATCACCTCGCTCGATGTCTAGATAATGCCTCAAAATTGTGCAGCCATAACGCAAATTGGTTCGTAAAAGAAATAAGTTATGATCGCCCGCACCAATACTACGCACCCAAAATGGCATCACCTGCATAAAACCGCGCGCACCGACTGATGATAGTGCATATTTTTTGAAGCCACTTTCTACCTGAATCAGGCCGAGCACCATTTGTGGATCAAGCCCAGCACGGCTAGCCTCATAATGCACAGTACGTAAAAAATCTTCACGATAGACTTTGTCGGGCATACGTTTAGCGAGGCGTTGCGACATCTCACTCAACCATGCCGTACCTTCAGCCTGTGATAAAAATGTCAGTTTAGGCACAGCCTTATCACTAATACTGCGTTGCATCAACGCTTTAACACTATTAGACAAGGGCTCCTCTATCTGAGAACCAGCAAAACAAAGGCTAGAAAATAAAGCACCACACAAAATAAGCAAGCCAAGCTGCATGACTTTAAACTTGCTTAAGTGATGTATGCTGAATTTATACATACTTGATTATAGAGCCACACCTTTTACAAACTCAACCAAATTAGCCAATGCCACTGACTGTGCTTCAGAAACGGTTCTCGCCTTATACTCGACCACACCTTCTGCTAAACCACGCTCACCAATCACCAAGCGATGTGGAATACCCATCAGATCAGCTTCTGCAAACATCACGCCTGGCCGCTCGCCTCTATCATCCAGCAATACATCAACGCCAGCAGCCTGCAATTCATCATGCAATTGATTAGCGGCTAATTTAACGGCTTCCGACTTTTCATAGCCGATTGCACAGATCACCACTGCAAATGGCGCCATGCTAGCTGGGAAAATAATTCCGCGCTCATCATTTCCTTGCTCAATCGCCGCACCCACAATACGTGAAACGCCGATACCATAACAACCCATTTCCATGACTTGGGTTTTGCCATTTTCATCAAGATAAGTTGCGTTCATTGCCTCTGAATACTTGGTACGCAATTGGAAAATATGTCCAACTTCAATACCACGACATAGAGAAAGCGTACCTTTACCATCTGGGCTTGTATCACCCGCCACCACATTGCGAATATCTGCCACCAAGCTTGGTTCTGGCAAGTCTCGACCGAAGTTCACCCCACTTAAGTGATATTTAGGTTTATTCGCGCCGCAGACAAAATCGCTCATCAATGCAACGGTTCTATCGGCAATCACGGCCACATTTGCACCCACGCCCACTGGGCCAATAAAGCCTGGCGGGCAGTTCAGGTTAGCGCGAATTTCTTCTTCTGTCGCAAACCTAAAGTCATTTAGACCTGCCAACTTGCCAACTTTTACTTCATTCAGATTATGGTCGCCACGTAGTAGCGCCAAATAGAACCGCTCATTTGCAATCAGTGCGATGGCTTTTACCGTACGCTCTACGCCAATATTCAACAGTTTTGCAACATCCTCACAGGCAGTTTGTTTAGGCGTATCAACTTCTTGCATAGTCTCGCCAGCAGTTGCTCTGCTATCACCTAAAGGCAATGCCTCGGCCAACTCAACATTCGCTGCGAAATCAGAAGTATCGCAATAGGCCAAGCCATCTTCGCCTGAATCAGCCAACACATGGAACTCATGCGAACCATCGCCACCGATGGCGCCCGTATCAGCTTTAACCGCACGGAACTTCAAGCCTAAACGATTAAACACATTGCTGTAGGCTTGGTACATGGTTTGATAGGTTTGCTCTAAAGACGCAAAGTCCGTATGAAATGAATACGCATCTTTCATCATAAATTCACGCGCACGCATCACACCAAAGCGTGGGCGAATTTCATCTCTAAACTTGGTTTGAATCTGATAAAAATTAAGTGGTAACTGCTTGTAACTGCGAATTTCTTTGCGAGCAATATCCGTAATCACTTCTTCATGTGTAGGGCCAAAGCAAAATTCACGCTCGTGCCTATCCTGAATTTTAAGCATTTGTGGGCCAAACACAGCCCAACGACCTGTTTCTTCCCACAGTTCTTTTGGTTGCACGGCTGGCATCAACAACTCTAGCGCACCAGCCTTATTCATTTCGGCGCGCACAATCGCCTCCACCTTACGTAGTACACGTAAACCTAAAGGCATCCAGCTATACAGCCCAGAGCCTAAACGCTTAATCAGGCCTGCACGCACCATAAGAATATGGCTTTGCAACTCGGCTTCGTTAGGAGCTTCTTTTTGAGTGTTAAAGAAAAATTGTGAGGAGCGCATGGTATGTTCGAATCATTGCAAAATCAAAACGCGAATTTTACAGAGAATCAGGCAGTTAGTCAGCAAGACTTACTCAAATGCCACTGTAAGCAGGCTAAATAATTACTGGCGCATTAGGTAGTTCGTTGATATTTTTACCGCTCGCTGAATAATGTTGCGCTAAATGCTCACCAATTCGTGCAATGCCATATAAAACGCCGGCTTCAAATTGACCACGTCTAAATTGCGCTTCCATCTCATGACAAATTTTCCCCCAGCCATCTTCACCTACATGCTGATGTACGCCACGGTCTGCCAAAATTTCAAAATCGTGGTCGGCTAATAGCAAATAAATGAGTACGCCGTTATTGTGCTCGGTATCCCATACCCGCATTTGCGAAAACATTTCAATGGCGCGTTGTTTCGCTGACTTGTCTCTTAAAATATCCAACACATGCAAATTGGTTTCTACAATAAAACAAATCTCGCCTGAATGCTGATTTTCGCTATCAGCAATAGCCGCTTCAATACGCCGCATAGACGCGACAGGGAAATATCGCTTAGCGACGCCCGGTAGAATCAGTAAATGTCTAAATAAACGTTTGATGAGTTTGAATGACATTACCAATCTCCCGATGCGCCACCGCCGCCAAAACCGCCGCCACCACCTGAAAATGGGCTACCACCACGACCAGAGCCGCCGAAGCCACCCATGTATCCTAAGCCAGAAGGACCAACCAAGGTAACAAAAAATGTCACGAAACCAAACAAAATTGCAGTTAACAACCCGCCACCGAGCATCCAGACCAGAAAACCTATGACACCGCCATTAAGTGTCCCGCCAAAAAAGTTACCGAAAATAGCTCGGAGTATTCCGCCGATAATCAAGCCGCCGAATAACAATATCGGCAGCATGCTTTCAATACTAGAACCTTTACCGCTCTGGGCTGGCGCTGGTAACTGCTCACCTTCAATCAAGCCCATGAGCTTGTCAGTCGCGTTACTAATACCGGTGTAATAGTCGCCTTGCTTGAAACTCGGCGCCATCACCTCACTGATGATGCGTTTAGCGGTTAAGTCTGGAATGGCGCCTTCCAAGCCATAACCTACTTCTATGCGCATTTTTCGATCATTTTTTGCGACCAGAATCAATATGCCATCATCCTGCTTCTCACGACCGAGCTTCCATGCATCAACCACGCGAATGCCATATTGGGCAATATCTTCAGGCTGCGTACTTGGCACAATTAACACCGCGATTTGGCTACCTTTTTGCTGTTCAAAAGCCGTTAATTTAGCTTCGAGTTGGCTTTGTTGTTCAGCGGTGAGGGTTTGCGTTAAATCGGTCACGCGCGTTTTGAGTGTAGGCACAGCAACCAGCTCTGCCAGCACAGAGCATGATAGCAACATCATACAAAGCGCCAACAAGCTCGCTGACAGGTGCTGTTTCAGTTTAATCATCGCTTGATTACGATATTAAATTGTGATTTCTCACTACTTTATCAAGCTACTTTTTATCGCCAAAATCTACCGTAGGCGCAACCGAAATGGCTTTTTCATTCGCCACAGTGAAAGATGGTTTGGTTTTATAGCCGAACATCATCGCAGTGAGATTTTCCGGGAACGAACGCACCGTCACATTGTATTTTTTAATGGTTTCAATATAGCGATTACGCGCTACAGTGATGCGATTTTCAGTGCCTTCCAATTGCGCCTGCAAGTCTCTGAAACCTTGGTCTGCCTTCAAGTTAGGGTAATTTTCTGACACCGCCATCAAGCGTGACAATGCACTGCTCAACTGACCTTGAGCCGCCTGAAATTTAGCAAAGGCTTCTGGGTCATTCAACACTTCTGCTGTCACTTGCATGCTGCCAACTTTAGAACGCGCATTTGCAACTTCGGTCAGCACTTCTTTTTCATGTGAAGCGTAGCCCTTTACCACGTTCACCAAATTCGGCACCAAGTCAGCACGGCGCTGATATTGATTCAACACTTCAGACCAACTCGCCTTGCTTTCTTCATCCAGCGATTGAAAAGTGTTGTAGCCACAACTGGTTAAATTCAATAACAGCAGCACAGTGAATAACTTCAAGTAAATTTTTTGCATGTTTGTATTCCTTAATCAATCTACGAATAGAGAAAATGATGTTAGCGCTATAGGTCCGAGCATAAGTTGAGAGTATGACAATAATAAGAAATGCCAGCTTCTGGCCTAACAATGAGATGGTGCTTAATTTACAGATTTCAAGCGCTGCAAGGTTTGCATGGCCAAACATAAGTCCGCCCATGCGTTGGCTTTATCGGCACGTGCCTGTAACAAGTGGGCAACATCGTAAGTCACCACTAGCGCTATACTTTCCAACACGTGAGCCGTGCCACGCAAATTGGCAAGTGACTCGGCTGAATGCAACAGATGCTGTGCAACGACTTCGCCCATAGCGACCACCAGCTTAGGTTGTAGCGCTTGCAAAAGATCAAGCGTAATCGCTGGCGCGTCTTGCGACTTGCTTCGAATACCCATCGCCATAAAAATATTGCGCAATAAAAGCGCTTCATCTTCGGTTGGTTCTGTATTAGAAAGTACAAATAACCAATCGCCATCTTCACTCGTCACATGCCTGAATACTTGCAATTCCGATACTGGCGATACTAATACCTGCACATCAGCCACTGGCGCGGGCATTACAGGAGCCAGTTCTGGCAAGGCTTCTGGCCATGCACTTTCTAACGAAACTTCTTTGAGCACCTCATTAACCACTTCAACCGCAGCTAGCACCGGCTCTGATGGCGGCGCCTCTTGCGTATTCACTTCTTCCACTTGTAGCAATGGCGAGGGCAACGGGTTACGCAGCGACCAAATTGGCAGCAATTCCAGCTCGCGCAGCATGTCTTCACGCGTCATTAAGCTCATACGGCCAATCCCATCAAGATAGCGTCTTCGCGTCCATTGGCTGCCGGGTAATACCCACGACGCACCGACATCTCGTTAAAGCCGATATTTTCGTACAAAGCGATGGCAGACACATTGCTCGCGCGCACTTCTAAAAACATATTCGCAGCCCGATGGTTTTTAGAAATAGTAATCATGTGCTCCAGCAGCAATCGCCCCAGACCTTGTTTTTGATAGGCTTTGGCAATGCTCAAATTGAGCAGATGCGCTTCATCCAGCACCATCATCATTAAAGCATAACCAATCATTTGCTGGCCATGCATCATCACCCAAGCACTGTAGCCAGACTGCAACGAATCGGTAAAATTGCCGCGCGTCCAAGGATGGGAGTAAATATGCGGCTCAATCGACATCACCACATCAACATCTGCCATCTGCATCGGGCGCAGCTTGCATTCGGCTTTTAGCACCGCACTCATAAACGTAGCCCCTGCTCGCGCTCAGCCGTTTTAAGCGCCACACGATTACGAATGTAAATTGGCATGGCTTCACTGGCTGGGTGCGCCCCGCCTTTTGCGAAGACAGGTTGTGCCAGCTGCAGAATTGCACTCGCAGTAGGCAATAACGCCGGTTGCGTTGCCTGCAATTGCATGCCATAAACGGCACTTAACTGCGCTGAATATGTTTGCCAGCCACTACCAACGCCGGCCCAACCAGCGCCATCTATGGCTGGCACAGCACCAGGCTTATATAAGCCTGGCTCAATGACCACTTGCCACACGCCTACTTTCTTTTCGTAAGCTGCGTGATACACCTCACCCATGCGCGCATCCAAGCAGGCAATCACTTTATTCGCACCACTAGCCTCTGCCAGCGCTTGCAGTGTGCAAACACTCACTACAGGTAGATTAGCCCCAAAACCCAAGCCTTGCGCCACACCTGCCGCAATGCGTACACCAGTAAACGAGCCAGGCCCTGCGCCAAAAGCAATGCCATACAGATCATTGAGTTGCATACCCGCCTGACGCAATAAGGCCTGAATCTGCGGCAATATTATTTGCGAGTGCGTTTGGCCTGCGTTTAAATCAAACGTGAAGAGTTCATCACCTTTCAGCAAGGCGAGTGACAGATATTCGGTAGAGGTATCAAGTGCGAGTAGATTCATTAAAACTCAAGTCTTTTTTATATATTCATCAGAGCGTTATTCAGCCGCTATTTTGCCACGCATCTGCTTAATTTTCCCGCGCTGCGTTTTAATTTCCAATCGACGTTGCTTAGAGCCGTAACTCGGCCGCGTGGCATAACGCATCGGTTTCACGTGATTGGCCGCATTCACAATGTCATGCAAGCGCTTAATCGCGTCCTTCTTATTCGCTTCCTGCGTGCGAAACTGCTGCGCCTTCAATACCAAAACACCTTCATCATTAATGCGGCTATCTTTTAGGTTCAGCAGCCGCTCTTTCAACCAATCACTCAAGGACGAAGCCTTAATATCAAAACGCAAATGAATCGCGCTGGATACCTTATTCACATTCTGCCCACCAGCACCCTGTGCACGGATGCCGGTCAGTTCGTAATCAGTTTCAGGGATGAGAATCAGAGACATTAGCTCGTTACAGACGTTTCAAAAAAAGCCTGTACATCCGCCAATACTCTAGTCCGTTTAAACGGCGGTAAGCTCTGCCAGATGCGTTTACCGTAAGATTTACTAATCAAACGCGGATCACAAATCATCAATACGCCTCGATCATGCTCGTCACGAATTAAGCGCCCGGCACCTTGTTTCAAGGTAATCACCGAGTATGGCAATTGATATTCCATAAAGGCATTTTTACCTTCGGCATTCATTTTATCGACACGGGCGGAAAGTACAGGATCATCTGGCGGTGCAAAAGGCAGCTTATCAATAATCACTACACTCAAGGCTTCACCGCGTACATCCACGCCTTCCCAAAAACTTTGCGAGCCGACGAGCACGGCATTACCCAGTTTCCGAAAGCGATCCAGCAACTCGGTACGCGAGCTTTCGCCTTGCAATAACAGCGGGCTTTCTATGCCGTTCTCAGCAAAAGCGTCTTTTAATAAAGCATGCATTTCACGCATGGCACGCAAGCTGGTAGAAAGCACAAAAGCTCTGCCGCCACTGGCTTGCAGCACAGGTAGCGCCGCGGCTACCACACACGCTGTGTAGGATGGACTATTCGGATCCGGCATATCGGGCGGCACATAAAAAAGCGCCTGCTCCTGATAATTAAAAGGGCTATCCCAAAAACCGGTAACGGCATCCTGCAAACCCATTTGCGATTTGTAATGGCTGAAATCACCTTTCACCGCGAGTGTCGCTGAAGTGAATATCCATGCGCGCGGCTGTGCATTGAGTTGCTTGCCAAAGCCTTCTGCCACACTTAATGGCGTAGCATGTAGCTGCACCGATTGAGTAAACACCTCCACCCAACGCACCAGATTAGCATTTTCGGCAGACTGCCAGCGACGAAATAAATCATACAAAGCCTCACTGCGTTGCCAGCATTTCTCTAACAATGGATCACGTGCGGCTTGCGTTTCAAGCACCGTTGCCAAAGCACGCAGTTTACTTTGCATGTGTGAAAAAGCCTCATCGAAGCCCTTTAGCGCCAAAGCTTTTTGCACGGGCAAACGTGAACCTTCATAGGCAAAAACCAATCGAAAATCCTTGGTGGCTTTTTCTAATACGGGAATCGCCTCGCCTAGTGCGACACAATCTTTTGCCAGCGTTAAATGTGCTGCAGTGCAGTCATGTGCCAGTTCCAGAACTTGACTGGTAGAAACATCCTCGCCAAAGAATAAGCCGGCGACTTCAGGCAATTGATGCGCTTCATCGAATATCACGGTATTTGCACTAGGCAACAATTCCGCCACACCTTCATCACGCAACATGACATCAGCAAAAAACAAATGATGATTGACCACCACCACATCGGCTGCCAGCGCCTGCTTACGCGCTTCCATAACAAAACATTCTTTGTAGAAGCTACAATCAGAACCTAGGCAGTTATCACGGGTTGAAGTCACGTTAGCCCAAATCAGCGCATTTTCTGGCACGGTCGTGAGTTCACTTTTATCGCCCGTTTTACTGTTCTCGGCAAAGTTTTTAATCACATGTACATACTTTGCATCTTCACGCGATGCAAAACGACCGTCATGTTCAGCCAGTGCCAAGTGGTAATGGCACACATAGTTGGCGCGCCCTTTGAGCATAGCGACTGTCACGGGCACTTTTAAAGCATCGCGCACATTTGGTAAATCGCGGCTGTATAACTGATCTTGCAAGTTTTTCGTGCCCGTAGAAATAATCACCTTGCCGCCAGTGAGTAGTGCCGGCACTAAATAGGCAAAAGTTTTACCGGTACCGGTACCAGCTTCGGCCACTAGCTGTGTATTATGTTCAATAGCATCAGCTATTGCTAGCGCCATTTCCAACTGCTGACTACGCTCACTATAGCCGTCAATATGCGTGGCCAAAAGGCCGTCTTTTTCAAAAACTTGGCGAATAGTATGTGCACTCATAAGGGGTGTGATTATCCCACGACTTGCCAGCTTACATACCATCAGGAATCATCTAAAAATGCATATTCACAATGCATATAGGTTGGAAATTAAAGAAAGTACCTTAAACAACCCACACAAAATTCGCCATAAATAATTATATAAAACAATCAATTACTCAAATTAATGTAATTAATAAAACATCAGGTTATAATTCGTCCGTGATTAAAATTATTCAAACACGCTATCTTCTCTGCTTGCTGCTCACACTCACAAGTGCATCCTGTGCTGCCGTAGAGCCTACGCCAGAATCCGCAGAACTTCCACCTGAGGCCACAACTCAAGTAGAGCCAACAGATATCAACACAGCAAGCTGGTCTGGTCGCATGAGTGAGGTGTTAATAAAAGCACTCAGCTTGACTGGCACCCAATATAAATATGGTGGTACTTCACCAGAAACTGGGTTTGATTGTAGTGGTTTTGTGCGCTATGTTTTCAAGCAAGCTTCTAGCCTAACCCTGCCGCACAGCGCACTTGCTATCAGCCAGATAGGAAAGTCAGTACCTAAGAGTGAATTACAACCAGGTGATTTAGTGTTTTTCAAGACGCTAAAGACTACGTTTTCTCATGTTGGCATTTATTTAGGTAACAACCGCTTTATCCACTCGCCCAGTAAAGGTGGACAGGTTCGCGTTGAGAATATGCAGGAAGGTTACTGGGCTAAGCACTTTAATGGCGGGCAACGCATCGAGCAACTCAAAGTCTCCGCGCAACAATAAGACTTACCCAAACTTTTACGACACAGGCCTATCGCTATGACCCAAATGACGTTCAGGGTCGATATGGTCGCGAACTAACTGCTTCACCTCTTTAGCTTCAGGAAAACGTCCAGCTTCTTTACGAGAAAAAAGTAGTTCCTGATTCAGCGTAATTTCAAAAATACCATTACTACCCGGCTTTAAAGCAACGCTTGATAAATCCTGCTCAAAGGTTGTTAACAACTCTTGCGCCAACCATGCAGCCCGCAATAACCAACGACATTGCGTGCAATAAGTAATTTCAATCACATGCTTACTCAATTTAGATATCCTTACTGTATACTTTTATAATGGTTTTAGTTTAGAAAATAACTTTAATTCTAAAACTGCTAGGGCTGAAACTTTTTAGACTAAGTTTGTCATAAGCCTATCGAATTAAATCACCTTTAATTAGGAACTATAATACATGCAAGCTAAGAATAAATATCCACTTTTCACGAAAGCTGGGCTAGTTGGCTCTGGTTTGATACTCGGTTTTATGCTGAGTTTAACCTATTCAGCTGTCGCTGAAAAAATGGAAAAACCACAATTGCCGTTAGACGATTTACGTGCATTTGCAGAAGTATTCGGTAAAATTAAAAGCGACTATGTAGAACCTGTAGAAGACAAAAAGCTGATTTCAGATGCTATAAGCGGCATGTTGACTGGCCTAGACCCGCACTCTACTTATATGGATGCAGATGCATTCAAAGATATGCAAGCGTCTACCCAAGGGGAATTCGGTGGCTTAGGCATAGAAGTCGGCATGGAAGATGGCCTGATTAAAGTTATATCACCAATCGAAGACACCCCTGCTTACACAGCAGGCATTAAAAGTGGCGACCTCATTATTAAACTGGATGATACGCCGGTAAAAGGCATGTCCTTGAATGATGCCGTGAAACGGATGCGCGGCAAACCGGACACCACAGTAGAACTAACAGTAGTGCGTAAAAGTGAAAACAAGCCACTCAAATTTTTCCTCAAACGCGCCATTATTAAAAACAAAAGCGTGAAATACAAATTAACAGAACCTGGCTACGCTTATCTACGCATTACGCAATTTCAAGAGCATACCGGTGAAGACCTAGCAAAAGCGATCAAGGTAATGCACGATGAAAACAAGGCGCCATTCAAAGGCTTTATTTTAGACCTGCGAAATGACCCAGGCGGCTTACTCAATGCCGCAGTCGGCGTTTCTGCTGCATTCTTACCAAAAGACGACTTAGTCGTCTACACAGAAGGTCGTGCACCAGACTCTAAGATGCAATTGACTGCAAACCCTGAAAACTACGTGCGTGGTGGCGAAGCTAACGATTACCTTCGCAACTTGCCAGCTGACTTGAAAACGGTACCGATGGCTGTTCTCATCAACAGCGGATCAGCCTCTGCTTCAGAAATCGTTGCGGGAGCACTACAAGACCATAAACGTGCAACGTTACTCGGCACACAAAGCTTTGGTAAAGGTTCAGTACAAACCATTATGCCGATGAACAATGGTGCAGCCATTAAATTAACCACTGCCCGCTATTTCACACCAAATGGTCGGTCAATTCAGGCTAAAGGCATTGTGCCAGACTATATTGTTGATGATGGCACAGACCAGTCAGAAAATATCCACGAAGCTGATTTGACACACCATCTAGCCAATCCTACAGACGCGCAAGCTGGTGTACCGATCAAGTCGGACGAGACAACAATTGCGAAAGAAGTCGCTAAAGAAAAGGCTAATGAGAAAAAATTTGCCGAGCACACTGCACCCATTGAGCCAGCAAGCAAAGATGACATTCAGTTTACACAAGCCATCAACTTCCTTAAAGGCATTCCGGTTGTGCAATCCAAGCCACCAAAAGAAGATGCAACCAAAGCCAACTAGCTCGCTCTGATAACCCAATAAAATCCGCCTTGCAGTTCAGGCGGATTTTTTATGTGTTACAGCCTACGCATAGGCAACTATGCAAGGTTTATAATAATGCCATGACACTATCAACTAACGAATTGATTACAGAAGCAGACCGCTGTGTAGCTTGTGGCCTCTGCTTGCCTCACTGCCCCACATACCGAAAAACGGGCTCTGAGGCAGACTCTCCACGTGGCCGCATTCAGTTGATGCGAGCCGTCGCTCAAGAGGTATTACCCAACAATGTCCGATTTAAAGAACATGTCGATTTATGCTTAAGTTGCCGTAGCTGTGAATTAGCTTGCCCCAACAGCGTGAATTATGGCGCACTGGCCGACGCTACGCGCGCGCTGTTCATACAGAAAAAAAGCATTTGGATTTCACTGGCAAAACCATTCATTCGCCATCGTTTTTTAAGTCGCGCACTCACATGGCCAATCTGGCTGCTACAACGATGTAAGCTGAGTAACATTCTTGAGCGCTTGATTCCTGCAGCAAAGATGCTACCTACTATCGACAAGCCAACGACATGGAAAACCTTTTATCCAGCCATTGCGAGTAAAAAAGGAGCGGTAAGTTTATTTTTGGGCTGTACATCCAGCGCCCTTGATAGTCCTACATTAAAAGCCAGCATTTATGTCTTGAACCAGCTTGGTTACGATGTGCACATCCCAGCCCAACAAACTTGCTGCGGCAGTATTGCCAGACAAATGGGCAATGCTGATGAAGCAGAAAAACTAGTCACTTTAAACCAATTCAGCTTCGATGAAGCAATGCCATTACTAACAGTTGCCAGCGGCTGTGGTGCAGGCATAAATGATTATCTACCACAACATCACGTACAAGACATCAGCGCTTTCCTACTGAGTTGCGATTGGGAAAATGTCACTATCAAGCCGCTTAATGAGCGTATCCATGTGCAAGACCCTTGTACACTGCGCAATGTGCAAAAAAGTCATCAGGCAGTTTATAGCTTGCTGAAAAAAATACCCCAAGCAGACATTCAGCCATTAGCAGGGAATAGTCAATGCTGTGGTGGAGCTGGCGCTTACGTACTCACACAAAGTGATATGGCCAATAACTTACGTAAAGATAAGCTAGATGCCATCCAAGCAAGTAATGTAGCCACACTAGCCACATCGAACATAGGCTGCGGACTACATATCGCCAAGGGTTTACGCGAACAGCATTCAAGCGTAATGGTATTACATCCAATACAAATTATTGCAGGACAAATGGGATATTCAGGCACCATTTAAGCGTAAGATAACAATATGCAAAACAGACTCACTTTGGACAAAATAATCATAGCCTTAGACACTGGCTTACGTACATTACTGGCTAAGCCACACAGTGTACGCGTTCATCCGGACGCTAATATTGCAGAGGCGAAATTAAGTACTGCAGACAAAAAATATGCAAGTGCATTGATGCGCGTCAATCATACTGGCGAGGTCTGCGCTCAAGCTTTATATTGCGGGCAAGCACTCACTGCGCAGCACCCTGAAACAACTGCGGCATTGAAACAAGCAGCACTTGAAGAAACCGAACATTTAGCATGGTGCGAAACACGCATTCAACAACTTGGTGGCCATACCAGCTTACTAAACCCCATGTTTTATGCAGGCTCACTAACACTAGGCGTGATTGCAGGAGTGCTAGGTGACCGCTGGAATTTAGGCTTTTTAGCTGAAACCGAGCAACAAGTTGGCGAGCACTTAGCCAGCCATTTAAATAAACTACCAGAAGCAGATAAAAAAACACGAGCAATTATTGAACAAATGCAAATCGATGAAGCGCAGCATGCTCAACAAGCGGTACAACTAGGAGGTGCAGAACTACCTGCACCAGTGAGATTTTTCATGAGGCAGTCATCAAAACTTATGACGACTTCCACACACTATTTATAATAAATCACAACGCAGATAGCGTTACTTTTACTTTTGAAACAAAATTGAGAACACTTAACTATGCAAATATTTAGCGACGTATTACAAACGCTTGACGATGCCTCGCATGTAAAACGCATTGAGCTTTTTAATGCCAACGGTAGCCCAGCAGGCGTGATAGAAAACAAACCTGGCAGCCAAGGCTCTCTAAAGGTTTATTACCACCTGTTTCGTATGTACGGTGAAATTTCCTTGGATGCTGCAGTGGAAGGCCTTAGCCTGTTTTCAGAACACACCGCCGATGCTGAAAACTGCCCAGGCAAACATCCAAACGTAGATCGACTACTGAATATTCTAGAGGATGAACAGCCGCTTAGCGTAAAAGTCACTGAAAGCTAAACTGATTTTATTACCCTAAATTGATTTTATTGCCAAAGTTAAGTTAAGGCTTCGATAGCGCTAAGCCTTAACTTAGCAAGAACAACTAACGACTAACGTAACGACTAAAACAACAATTTACATCTGTTGTAATTGAGCCGCAGGCCTTATCTCATAGTCATGCGTAATTTCTACACTTTTGCTCAACATAATTGAAGCTGAGCAATATTTCTCAGCCGACAATTTCACCGCGCGTTCCACTTGTGCTTCATTCAAATTATCGCCAGTTACCACAAAGTGCACATGAATTTTAGTGAACACTTTTGGGATTTCATCCGCACGTGCTGCATCGATTTCGGCGACACAGCCCACGATTGGTTGCCGCGCTTTTTTAAGAATGGCAACAACATCAAATGACGTACACCCCCCCATACCAATCAATAGCATTTCCATCGGGCGCATACCAATGTTACGCCCACCATTTTCTGGCGCACCATCCAATACAACCGCATGACCCGTTTCTGATTCACCCACGAAACTAACGCCATCTATCCATTTCACTAGAACTTTCACAGAACCTTCTCCAAAAATTTAAATATCTAAACCAGACAAGACGTAAGCAAAAAAATAATACCGTCGCATTTGGGTTATATGTAAGGAATTATTTTTTGCGAACAACACCATATAGCGATGAAGTGGTTTAAGCAGGCAATCTGCGAAGCAGATGCCCGCAAAGTTAAATTTTTATTTAACGTCAAGCAACTCAACATCAAAAATCAAATCCGCATTTGGAGGAATCACGCCACCTGCACCACGTGCACCGTAACCCATTTCTGAAGGAATAATCAGCGTACGCTTACCACCTATTTTCATACCGGCAAAGCCTTCATCCCAACCTTGAATCACTTGGCCTTGGCCTAAAAAGAATACGAATGGTTGTTTACGGTCCAGACTGCTATCAAATTTTTTGCCTTTACCACCTTCAGCCTTAGCATCATATATCCAGCCGGTGTAATTTACTGTAACGTTAAAACCCGGCTCAGCTTCACGACCCGTACCCACTTGCGTGTCAATCTTTTGCAATTCTGTAATTTTAGCGTTTTGTGTCATTGCTGGCTTTTCCTGTGTTGAAGATGTTGATTTTGCATTACAGCCCGTTACTGAAAAACAGGCAAGCAATAAAGTAATGATTAACGTACTGTTGTGTTTCATAAAATTTTCATGCCTTTGATATTAAATCCCATAAGGATCGTAGCTATTAAACCGCTCGTATGATACTAGAAATTACATGCCATTTCATGGTTAGATGCTTAGCATTTACTGTTCATACACCCACTCTAAAAGTGCATCCTGCGCTGGTTTAGTCAATGCCACCTTCGCATGGTTCGCCATAAAAACCACTACATAGCGTTGACCATTCTTACCAAGAACATAACCCGCTAAAGTAAAAACACCATTAATCGTACCCGTTTTTAGATGCGCTCGACCCTGCAATGGACTATCTTGCATCCGCTTCATCATGGTGCCATCCACCGCCAATATTGGCAGAGAGCTCATAAGCTCAGGCATCACAGGACTATAGTAAGCACTGACCAACAACTCCCCCATGTGCCTTGCATTTATCCGCTCTATTCTGGATAGGCCTGAGCCATTATCAATCACCATTTCATTGAAATTTAACCCAACGGTACTTAGCCAGCGACTAAGCACTAAAGCCCCATTAGACTCGGTAGCAGGCGAGCCCATTTTTTCTGCCGCAATGGTCAGCAAAAGCTGGCGCGCCATCAGATTATTACTCCACTTATTAATATCTGGCAGTATTTGCGCCAGTGGTTTTGAATCTTGCTGCATCAACTTAACCGCATTATCTGGCAAGCCTTTGGGAGCATTTAACATGCGTATGCTGCCATTAAAACTGCCGCCTAACTCTCGCCATAGCTTGCGGAACAAATCTAGAGTGTAGTTATTTTCATCAAGCGCCAGTAACTCTAAATATTTTTCAGTGCAATTAGGTGCGTATACACCGCTAAAGGTTACAACCGCAGCATCCGCCACCTGTTTAACGTCATATCCCAATGTATTACGCCAAGCGGCACAATCGGCATTGCCCACCTTTAATAAATTATTAATCTTGATTTCCGGCAGATTGGGTTCAGGCGTAATACTCACCACATTCGCATCCGAATCAAATCTGAAGCTACTCGCCTTCAAATTGATGGCCAGTGCGCTTGGCGTAGCGTTATAGGCACGTGTAGCTTCACCGTCAAAACTACCCTCGGCTGGTGCTTTACTAGCAAAATAACTGTTATCAATGATCAAATCGCCTTTGATCTCCTGCACCCCCAAGTGGCGCAAGCGATTCAGCAATCGCCAAAAATCACTTGTCATAAAATTAGGGTCGCCATAGGCCTTAATGTATAAACTACCATCCAGCACACCGTTACTCAGCACTCCATCGGTATAGACTTCAGTCTTCCAACGGTAATTGGCGCCGAGTAACGACAATCCGGCATAACTAGTCACCAGCTTCATCGTGCTAGCCGGATTCAACGGAATATTGGCTTGATGCGCTAACAATGGCGGCTTTAATTGCCTAGGCTGTTCAGCTAACGCCTGTACATAAACCGATACATTCTCTGCAGGTATACCGATTTTTTGCAGTGCGCTTCTTACCGAACTGGGCAACTCAGTATTAAGTAGCTGCGCATTCTGAACATCGGCATACGCGAATGAAGATGCGCTCAAGCACAAAATCAGGAATAGTTTTCTAATCACCTGACAAACTCGCCTGTACTGCTTTCGCCGTAGCATTCAGCATAAAATCTATTTCTGCATCTGTAATCGTATATGGCGGCATGAAATATACCGTATTGCCGATTGGACGCAGCAACAAGCCTTGCTGTAGTGCATGGCTATAACAGGCTCTGGAGAACTGAGGATTATTTGATTTAACATCAAATGCCAGAATCATGCCTTGCTGGCGTAGATGCTCGATAGGCAAGTGAGCGAGTGCTTGCGTCTTATTGCGCAGATAAGCAGATTTCTGCTGATTATTTTCAATCACATTATCCGTTTCAAAGATTGCCAAAGTCGCCAAAGCCGCACTGCAAGCAAGCGGATTACCTGTGTAACTATGACTATGCAAAAAGCCTTTCACGGTACTGTCATGATAAAAAGCTTGGTAAACATCATCTGTGGTGAGCACCGCAGAGAGTGGTAAATAGCCCCCAGTAATACCCTTAGACAAGCAAATAAAATCAGGTAAAATCTGCGCCTGCTCACAAGCAAACATCGTCCCAGTGCGCCCAAAACCTACTGCGATTTCATCGACAATCAAATGCACTTCATACTGATTGCAAATCTCACGCGCACGGCGCAGATATGTTGGATGATACATGCCCATACCCGCAGCACATTGCACCAGCGGCTCAATAATAAACGCCGCCAATGTCTGATGATGTGCATTGATATAACATTCCAAAGCATCAGCACAACGCAGAGCAAATGCTTCCGCATCTTCACCCGCCTCCGCCAATCTGAAATCTGGGCTAGGCATTTGCGCAGACTGCATCAACAATGGCGCATAAGTATCTTTAAAAATCGTCACATCAGTCACGCTCAGCGCGCCTAAGGTCTCGCCGTGATAACTGTTTTGCAAGCTGATAAATTTGGTTTTGCTTGGCTTGCCAGTGTTGCGCCAATAGTGAAAACTCATCTTCAAAGCGATTTCAGTCGCACTCGCACCGTCGCTTGCATAAAAGGCATGCCCCAAGCCAGTCAAATGAGCGAGTTTCTCAGATAACTCAACCACTGGTTCATGCGTGAAGCCTGCCAGCATCACATGCTCCAGCGTATCCAGCTGCAATTTAATCGCATCTTTAATGCGCGGATTATTGTGTCCGAACAGGTTCACCCACCACGAACTCACTGCATCCAAGTAGCGGCTACCGTCGGCATCATAAAGCCACACACCATCGCCACGCTGGATAGGCACCAGCGGAAAAGCCTCGTGTTGCTTCATCTGCGTGCATGGGTGCCATACGGATTGCAGGCTGCGATTTAATAAATTTTGATTGCTAAGACTATCGTTGCTCATGCCTGAATTGTACGATGTTTTGCTCGGGTCTTTAAGTCAAAAGTCGCCTTAGTCCACCGTTTAGTCTAAAATTCAACCTTATCAATCCATTAGCTTTACTTCCATGCAAAAAACCCGTCGCCATCTTGAACTACTCGCCCCTGCCAAAAATGCAGATTTTGGTATTGAAGCGATTAATCATGGCGCTGATGCCGTGTATATTGGCGGCCCAGCGTTTGGTGCTCGCGCTAAGGTACCAAATACTGTGCAAGACATTGCCAGATTAGTGGCGCATGCGCACCGTTATCATGCTGAAGTATTTGTGGCGCTGAATACCATTTTTCATGATAACGAGCTGGAGGGCGCACGTGAACTCGCGTATCAGTTATATGATGCAGGTGCCGATGCGCTGATTGTGCAGGACATGGGGTTGCTGGAGATGGATTTACCCCCAATCCAACTGCATGCCAGTACGCAGACTGACATTCGCACAGTAGATAAAGCTGTGTTTCTGGATCAAGTCGGTTTTTCGCAAATAGTACTGGCACGTGAGTTAGACTTAAACACCATCAAAAAAATTGCTGATTCAACAGAATGTAATCTGGAGTTCTTTATCCACGGCGCTTTATGCGTCGCCTTTAGTGGGCAATGTTTTATCAGCCACGCCCACACCGGACGCAGCGCCAACCGCGGCGAATGCTCGCAGGAGTGTCGCTTACCCTATACGCTGGAGGACGCGCAAGGCCGCATTATCGGCAAAGACAAACACTTTCTTTCCATGAAAGATAATGACCAAAGCATGAACCTACGCGCCTTGATTGACGCGGGTGTCAGCTCATTCAAAATTGAAGGTCGCTACAAAGATTTACCTTATGTAAAAAATGCCACTGCACACTATCGTGAGTTGCTGGATGAGATTTTGGAATCCAGACCAGACCTAGCTAAATCCTCATCCGGAGATTGCACTTATACCTTCACGCCACAACCTGAAAAAACCTTTAATCGTAGCGCCACGGATTACTTTGTGAATGGCCGCAAACCAGACATTGGCGCTTTTGATACACCAAAATTTTCGGGTGAAGAGTTAGGAAAAATCAGCAAAGTTGGTAAAGATTTTATTGAAGTCGAAACCACGGTTGAACTGCACAATGGCGATGGTGTATGCTTTTTTGACGTGCATAAAGAGCTGGTTGGCCTGCGCGTGAATACTGTGGAAGGCAAGCGCCTATACCCAAACGAAATGCCAGAGGATGTGCGCCGTGGCATGACTGTATTCAGAAATCGTGACCACGCCTACATGCGGCTACTGGAAAAAGACTCTGCGCAGCGCAAGATTCCCGTGCAAATGACATTCGCAGAAACAGGCAATGGTTTTGCGCTTACCATCACGGACAGCAATGGTTTTAGTGCTACCGCAGCATGTACTGCTGACAAACAACCTGCACAAAATCTGGAAAAAGCTGAAACCAGCCTGCGCGAGAATCTAAGCAAACTTGGCAACACAGATTTTGCAGTGTCAGAAATCAACATAGCAGCTACACAAGCATGGTTTATCCCCGCCTCTGCCATCAACAATCTACGTAGAGAAGCTATTGAGCAACTACAACAAGCACGTGCAGTAGGTTATCAACGCCCACCACGCAGAGCCGCAGCAGAACCGCGCGCCATCTACCCGGAAGACACCTTAAGCTATCTTGCCAATGTGTATAACCGAAAAGCACGCACATTTTATGAAAAGCATGGCGTCAAGCTTATCGCCGCGGCCTATGAGGCCAACAAAGAATTAGACGAAGTACCACTCATGATTACCAAACACTGCCTGCGCTTTAGCCACGGCATGTGTCCGAAAGAAGCCAAAGGCGTAATTGGCGTGCAAGGCACAGTGACAGCCGAACCAATGACACTTATAAACGGCAATGATACCTTTACTCTGAAGTTTGACTGCAAGCCTTGCGAAATGCACGTGATGGGTAAAATTCGCAAGCCAGTTCTGCAAATGTCCGCGCCACAGCCAGTACACTTTATGTCAAGAAAGTGATCCCGCGTATCGAACTACTGCGGACGCTCCTTTTTGTGTAAGCGCTTATTCTCATACATCCGCGTATCAGCCAGATGCATCACCATACTGTAATTGGCTGGATGCTCATAAATGAACGCGGTTCCCGCACTAGCGCCTGCATACTCAAACCCATGCGCTTGCAAATACGCCATCGCCTTATCTAACTCAGCTCGAATCGCAACCTCATTACCAGTAGGGCAAGTAATGGCAAACTCGTCACCGCCCAAACGATGCAAGGTAGCCAAACTACCCAACTTCTCACGTAGCACAAAACTAAATTCACGCAACAATTGATCGCCATAAGCATGACCATACGTATCGTTATAGTATTTGAGATGATCCAGATCCAGCATCGTAATGCTACCGCTTTCAGGCAAAGCATGAATCGCGCGCTCTAGCGCAATACGATTAGGCAATCCAGTAAGCTTATCTGTTCTTGCTTGCGTTTCACTTGCATCAAGTGCAGCCAGCGCCAATTCTTTTTCTTTAAACAACTCGCTAAATTGATAGCTGAGCACAAACGATAGTAGCAGTGCTTCTATCGTTACAGCAATCAACCCTAAATGTTCAATATAAAAAGTATATCCAGCAAAATGTTGAGCCGTAATCGTCAAACCACCTAAAATAAAAAAGGTAAGAATCGCTATCAAATAGTAACGGGCCGTCATATTCTTTTTTCTACTCAAATCAATGCTACAAACCAATCCCAAGCACAGGAAAACACCAACGCCGTAGCGTGCCATTTGCATCATCCAGTTTGGTGAAAATAAACCCCAAAGTGCAAACACAACCAATATGCCAAGCGCATATTGAATAAGGCGATACATATCAGGATGATTTTCCCGCTCTATATTGAGCAAGCCTTTTACAAAGAAAATGTAAGCGATATTGGAAAATAAAATAGGCATCGCACTCAAATAAAACCAGTGCATGCCAAACGTATCAGAAAATACCAATAGGGATGTGCCTTGCAATAGCAAGTTACCTAAAATAAATAGCGCATACATACCATGCACCATCTGTCTTCTGATCAAACCCAGCACAATGTAGTAGGCCATTAAGCCCGCTAATACTCCCATGCACAAAAGTGCAATTACATTGCCAAGCTTAATTGCCTGCTGATACTGTTCGCGACCGTCAATATACGGCGCTGGCTGTGCAATGAGATAAGGTGTTTTAAGTAAGGTTTGGAGCGTATAGTTGCCAGCATCTAAATGCAACACTCGCCCATGCCTTAATGCAAAAGGGTTAACAACAGTACTGCTAATACCGCCTTCCAAATGCGCAATCACGCCTTGGCGACTATTTAAAATGGTATGTTTAAACGAAGAAAATGTACTGGTATTTTTAAAATCGATGACGTATTCACCCGATTGAGCAACATGCAATTGCCCATTAAAGAGAAAGTCGCCACCAGTTAAAGGCAGCGCATTAATCGCTACAGAAGGATGATTAACTTCGTACCACTGCCCAGCGATTTGAGCCGGATTAGCATGACAAGTAGAAATTAAAAATAAGAAGAAACCTGCGCAAATTGCGAGGTGTCGTATCAAGAAGGAAAAACCTGCGCGGATGTTTTGTTTTTTGTGACGGCACATCAAAAGCATACCTCGTTGTGGTATCTATTGTTATTTATGTTTAAGTCAACATGCCAGACTTACATATTATTCTTGACGCATATTTTTCTTGAAAGGAAACATGCATCAAATTATTTAAGTATTCATGCCGGATGCCACATACACCACGTAACGGGCACAACAACAAAATATGGTTGCAGTGCCCATACGAATTAGCAATTAAGCCTTTTTCACAAACTCCGATTTAAGCTTCATCGCACCGATACCGTCAATTTTGCAGTCAATATCATGGTCACCGTCTACAAGGCGAATGTTTTTGACTTTAGTACCCACTTTAACCACCAATGAAGAGCCCTTTACTTTAAGGTCTTTAATCACGGTAATGGTGTCGCCATCTTGTAGCACATTGCCATTCGAGTCACGGATGACTTTGGTTTCCTCTGCGCTGGCTTCAGTTGCATCCTTGCTCCACTCATGTGCACATTCCGGGCAAACATACATATCGCCATCTTCATAGGTATATTCCGAATTACATTTAGGACACTTAGGTAAATTACTCATACTTACTTTCTTTATAAATTAATGGATATTCAAAAATTGCAGTTTGCACACGAGAACAGAAATCCAGATTTCGCCTAAACCACTTTAGCAAAAATTAGATTAATACCGTACTACTGAAACATTGAGAGCTTAAATATTAAACCTATGGCAATGAGTATTCAATCATCTATCGGACGACTGCCAACTTTAACGCAACTAAATCTCGCGCAACATTACCTGATACAAGGCTTCTACCTTGTCACGCGCCCAAGGAGTTCTACGCAGAAACTTTAAGCTGGAGGCAATACTCGGATCATGCGTGAAACAGCGTACCGGAATACGCTCCGACAATTCCGGCCAGCCATAGTGAGCTGCCAGCGCAGTGACAATTACCTCCAACGTAACCCCATGCAAGGGGTTGTTACGTTGTATCTGCGGAGCAGTTTCAGGGTGCGTCTTATCTGTCATACTCGCTAGCCAATTACTGCGTTACGACCATTTCCATTTCAGTGTCGTATTCCTTCACCATATCCAGCACGGCATCGGCAAACTCATCGTCATAATCGTTAGTCCACTCAGCATCCACAGCGTCATCACTGGTAATCATCGGCGTAAATGTCATATCCAGAAAATTACCGTCGCCTGTATCAATCACAGTAAATCCATCTTGGTGCTCAACCAACTCCCAATTGTCTGGCACTTCCATACCTAGCGTAATGGTGACTTGTAGTTTTTTCATGTTGTTATCCTAAATTAATATTGAGTAATCGTTAAATGCAGTATACACCCCATCGCCATGCCAAATGAGACAAGGCAGAGTTAAGAGGATAACGACAGCAAGACATATTCAAAAAGAGCAATGTTATCAATGACAAAACTTATGGTGCAGGGTTCATCATCGTTAAGTGTAATCGCTCAATCTCTTGCATCACTTCTGGTGAAAGCTTTGTATTCCAGGCATCAATATTCTCTTTCAGTTGCGTCATGGTCGTCGCGCCAATAATGGTGCTACTCACGAACCAGCGATGATAAACAAACGACAGCGCCATTTGTGTTGGCGTCATGCCATGTTCACGCGCTAACTTTGCATAAGCAGCGCTGGCTGGCACGACATTAGGTTTTTTGTAACGCTGAGCGTAGCCTAAAAACATAGTCACACGCCCTTTTGCTGCAGGATCATCAATATATTTAGCGGTCAGATGCCCAAAAGCCAGTGGCGAATAAGCCAGCAGGCCGATGTTTTCACGATACAGCACTTCAGTCATGCCGAACTCCATACCGCGGTTAATCAGGTTATAGCAATTTTGCACACTGGCGATGCGTGGCAAGTTGTACTCTTTGGCAATGCGCAGGAACTCCATCAAGCCCCACGGCTGCTCATTAGACAGCCCGACATAGCGGATTTTTCCTTCTTGCACCAACTCAGATAAAGCTTCGAGTTGCGCATGGATAGACACCCAGACTTTCTCCTCACCTTGTTGATAGATGCCGGACTCAAACTCATTGGCAGGATCAAACAAATACTGCCCGAACATCGGCACATTGCGTTCCGGCCAGTGTAGTTGGTACACGTCTATGTAATCTGTTTGCAAGCGTTTGAGCGAACCTTCAATCGCCGCACGGATATTGGCACGATCTAGAGATGGCGGTCCACCGCGTATCCAGCCCATACCGCGGCGCGGCCCTGAGACTTTTCCACCTAGAATAATTTTGTCGCGCGGCTGGTTTTTAAGCCAAGTACCCACAATAGTTTCGGTACGTGTGTAGGTTTCTGCCTTCGGTGGCACAGGGTACATTTCAGCGGTATCAATAAAGTTAATGCCTTGCGCGACAGCATAATCAAGCTGCTCATGCGCATCGGCCTCACTATTTTGATCGCCATAAGTCATGGTTCCTAAGCATATTTTAGAAACATTTAAATCCGTATCAGCTAATTTTGTGTATTCCATACAATCAACTCCAATATCCTTTACGACCAGCACATTGAGTGCCTCTAAAAATTGTTTTATGGGATGCAGTGCCAGACGCACGGAGCACAGCTACCGAGATAGTACGCTTTGTACATTGAGCTTGCGAGCACCGCGCAACGCAGCATACGACTTTGCAAGTGCTTTAGCGCTTAGCAAGTCGGAGTCCCTTTGTAGTGCAATACGCCCTTAAAACAATTTTTAGAGGCACTCACTTGAAATCATCTAAATCAACCCAATGTTAGCAATCGAAGTATGAGAGTGCTAAAATGCCTCATTACCTAATGCAATTTTTTATTAACTATTAGCAGCATAACTCATCAGGAGAAATTGAATGAAAATTCGTCCACTACACGATCGCGTCATTGTAAAACGTTCAGAAGAAGAGCGTACAACCGCTTCAGGCATTGTAATTCCAGATAGCGCAACAGAAAAACCTGATCAAGGCATTGTGCAGGCAATTGGCTCTGGCAAACGTGATGACAGCGGCAAAGTAATCGCTTTAGACGTTAAAGTTGGCGACAAAGTGTTATTCGGTAAATACGCAGGCCAAACTGTTAAAGTTGATGGCGAAGAGTTATTAGTAATGCGTGAAGAAGACATCATGGCAATTGTTGAAGCGTAATTAAAAGCTTCCAAAGAACATTTTTCATAGAATTTCAGGAGATTTAACATGGCAGCAAAAGACGTAAGATTCGGTGACGAAGTTCGCCAAAAAATGACAAACGGCGTGAATGTTCTCGCTAACGCAGTTAAAGTAACTTTAGGTCCTAAAGGCCGCAATGTAGTGTTAGAGCGTTCATTCGGCGCACCTACTATCACTAAAGATGGCGTGTCAGTAGCTAAAGAAATCGAATTAAAAGACAAATTCGAAAACATGGGCGCACAAATGGTGAAAGAAGTCGCTTCAAAAACTTCTGACATCGCTGGTGACGGTACAACAACAGCTACAGTGTTAGCACAAGCAATCATCCGTGAAGGCATGAAATCTGTTGCTGCTGGTATGAACCCAATGGATTTGAAACGCGGTATTGATAAAGCAGTTGCTGCAGCTATTGCTGACTTAAAAGCACAATCAAAACCATGTACTACAAGCAAAGAAATCGCTCAAGTGGGCTCTATTTCAGCTAACTCTGACGCTTCTATCGGCCAAATCATTGCTGATGCAATGGACAAAGTAGGTAAAGAAGGCGTGATTACTGTTGAAGACGGTTCAGGCTTAGAAAGCGAATTAGACGTAGTTGAAGGCATGCAGTTTGACCGTGGCTACTTGTCACCATACTTCATCAACAATCAAGAACGTCAAATTGCATTGTTAGACAACCCATTCGTGTTATTGCACGACAAAAAAATCTCAAACATCCGTGACTTGTTGCCAACTTTAGAGCAAGTAGCTAAATCTGGCCGTCCATTGTTGATCATCGCTGAAGACGTTGATGGCGAAGCATTGGCAACATTGGTTGTGAACAACATCCGCGGCATCTTGAAAACAACAGCAGTTAAAGCACCTGGTTTCGGTGACCGTCGTAAAGCCATGTTGGAAGACATCGCTATCTTGACTGGCGGTACTGTGATTGCTGAAGAAGTTGGCTTGAAACTTGAAAACGTAACGCTTGAGAACTTAGGTCAAGCTAAACGTATTGAAGTGGGTAAAGAAAACACAATCATCATTGATGGTGCTGGTGTTGAAGCGAACATCAAATCACGCATTACACAAATCAAAACTCAAATCGAAGAAGCGACTAGCGACTATGACCGTGAAAAATTGCAAGAACGCGTGGCTAAATTAGCTGGCGGTGTTGCAGTAATCAAGGTTGGCGCAACAACTGAAATAGAAATGAAAGAGAAAAAAGCCCGCGTTGAAGATGCATTACACGCAACACGTGCAGCAGTTGAAGAGGGTATTGTTGCTGGCGGCGGCGTTGCATTGATTCGTGCACGTAAAGCAATCGCTCTAGTTAAAGGCGACAACCATGACCAAGATGCAGGCGTGAAAATTGTATTGCGCGCTGTTGAAGAGCCATTACGCCAAATCGTACAGAACGCTGGCGTTGAACCATCAGTGGTTGTGAACAACGTAGAAGCTGGCTCTGGCAACTATGGCTACAATGCTGCTAACGAAACATACGGTGACATGGTAGAAATGGGTGTTCTTGACCCAACTAAAGTAACACGTTCTGCATTGCAAAATGCGGCTTCAGTAGCTGGCTTAATGTTGACAACTGACTGCATGGTTGCTGAACTGCCTAAAGAAGACGGCCCAGCAATGGGTGGTGGTGATATGGGTGGTATGGGCGGCATGGGCGGTATGATGTAATTTTTTGCATCAATCAGTTCAGTGATACGGCGTTGCCTATCCTAGCCATACTAATTGTATTGCCTACGGATAGGCGCCTTGTCTCACTTTCCTGCTTAACGCAAAACGTATTAATCAGGTATTTAAAAAAACAAAACCCGCTTCGGCGGGTTTTGTTTTATCTAAGTGTGATATTTAAATGTAAAGAGGGCAACTGGTTGCCGACACGTTAAATATAATGTACAAACATTAATAGAGACGTTGCCTTTGGTTTATATAAAAGAATAAATGTGAGAAATATAAATATATTATCTTTAGTTCAAGCTTACAGCTCCTTGCAAAAAGAAAGCTACGAGAGCTTTTTACACTATCATGGTATAAAACTAAAAAACGAGGAAGTTAAGGATTTAGCATCACTGGTGAAAGCTTTATCTGACCAATCAAGTAAAAAAGATATCTTCAATCAGTTTTATGTAGGGTATCTAATACCACAAATAGGCAAAGAATTTGACTTGTTGCGGTTTGGCAAAGAGTCCATTATTAACATAGAACTTAAGAAAACCTCCACGCCAGCAAAAATACAAAAACAATTAAAACGGAACAAATACTATCTAAGCTTTATTGAGAAAAAGATACACAACTATTGTTTTCAATCAGACACTGGAGAATTATTTTATCTAAGTGATACCGATGAGTTAAAGAATGCCGACTTTTCATACTTAATAAAACTATTAGAAGACCAGAAAATCGAGAATATTTCTAACATTGACATCCTATTCAACCCGTCTAATTACTTAGTATCACCATTTAACTCTACTGAGAAATTTATAAAAAACGAATACTTTTTGACGAAGCAACAAGAAACAGTAAAAGTCGAAATACTAAATACTATAGAAAATGAAACAACCGCTAGCTTTATCTCTGTTACAGGAAGCGCTGGCACTGGAAAAACTTTATTAACGTACGATATTGCTAAAAAACTTAGGCTTGATGGCAAAAAACCGCTAATCATACATTGCGGAATATTAAACGATGGGCAACATAATCTAAAAAACGAGCATGGGTGGGACATTACTTCTGACCTGCTCCCCACTTGCACTACCAATCTAAATTGAAATAAAGTCCACTTTTAGGAGTGGAAGAATGAAGAAGAGTAGATACAAAGAAGAACAAATCATTGGTTTTTTGAAGGAAGCAGAAGCAGG
>MLJW01000171.1_pt1 | contig 55822 bp, 57 predicted proteins | sample 888231 | NCBI WGS metagenome assembly MLJW01 (sample SAMN05788063, study PRJNA343431) | mine drainage metagenome | isolation source: sample collected from the inflow into an acid mine drainage treatment plant... | place: Germany: Lusatia, lignite mining district
CCCATCTCGAACAGGACAGTGAAACGACTTCGCGCCAATGATAGTGTGCGTCCGCATGTGAAAGTAGGTCATCGTCAGACTCCTTACAAAGTAAAAAGCCCCCAAGTGCAAACTTGGGGGCTTTTTACTTTGTGGGACTGCGCTCAAGCAGCGTGTTTTATTCGTGACCTGCGAATGTCACGGCACTACGCAACATTCGTTGTTCCTGCACTCTGAATTTCCAACTCTCTGTATCACGTTGCCGCTGCCGCACGCCGACTTGTGAGGTACCTCCATGCGAGAGTTGTGCCACCGGCATGTGCTAAAATCGACACAGCATGGTTCGTGCATCCCAAAATAAAATAGCGGTTTTCCAACTTGCAACCCTTAGTCATCAGTCATTTCACACTTGCGAATAGCCTGGGGCTTGGGCTGTCGGCAACCCTGGACGCTTTGCGCCGCCGCCGTTCCGGATTGATTCCATGCGAGTTTGAAGACGTCGATCTGGAGACTTATATCGCCAAGGTCCCGGAATTGGATATCTGCCGAATGCGCACCGATCTGATGGCCTATGATTGCCGCAACAATCGTCTCGCTCAATTGTGTCTCGAGCAGGATGGATTCGCCGACATGATCGGAATGGCCAAGAAAAAATACACCGCAGACCGCATCGGCGTGTTTCTGGGCACCAGTACCTCCGGAATTTTGCAGACCGAGTTGGCCTATCGCCACTTGGATCCCCGGAACGGGGCATTGCCCCCTGATTTTAATTATGCTGAAACGCAGAACACCTACTCCCTGGCGCGCTTCGTTTCACACTATCTGGGCTTGAACGGGCCTTCCTTCGTGGTGTCTTCCGCGTGTTCTTCGAGCGCCAAGGTGTTCGCCAACGCGGCGCGCATGATGGCGGCCGGTGTATGCGATGCAGCCGTGGTCGGCGGAGTCGACAGCTTGTGCCTGAGCACGCTGTACGGTTTCAATTCATTGGGGCTGGTCTCGCGTTCTCCCTGCCGGCCTTACGATGCAGATCGTGACGGCATCTCGGTCGGAGAAGGCGCAGGGTTCGTCCTGCTTGAGCGCGCAACGGACGATAACTCATCGAATGCGATGCTGCTGTTGGGCGTAGGTGAAAGTTCCGACGCTTACCACATGTCCACACCGCATCCGGAGGGGTTGGGGGCGAAGCTGGCGATGCAGAGGGCGCTCGCATCCGCGGGATTGCAGGCCGGCGACATCGGCTATATCAATCTGCACGGCACCGCGACCAAGTCCAACGACGCCAGCGAAGGCAAGGCAGTCGCGGACGTGTTCGGCACCGGCGTGCCATGCAGTTCTACCAAGGGATGGACAGGTCATCAGTTGGGCGCTGCCGGGGTCACCGAAGCGATCATTGGCATGCTGGCGATCGAGCACGATTTTGTGCCGGGAAGCATTAACACGCAGCAACTCGACCCCGCCATCACTATCAATTATCAGATCGAAAACAGCGAACGGAAAATCCATCGGGTGCTGAGCAATTCCTTCGGGTTCGGCGGCAGCAATTGCAGCCTGGTGCTGGGGAGGCAGCCATGATGCGGATATTCATTGAAGGGGTTGGCTTGCTCGGCCCGGGACTGGATGGCTGGTCAGTCGGCCGCACTGTGTTGGCAGGCAACGCGACCTATGTTGCCGCACCGACGAACCTGCGCACGAGCGACATGCTGCCTGCCGCGGAACGCCGTCGCGCGGGCGTTCCCATCAAACTGGCACTGGCCGTTGGACAAGAGGCGTTCCTGCATTCCGGAAGGGATCCCAGGACAGCAGCCACGGTATTCACTTCGTCAGGAGGCGATAACGACAACGCGCATGCCATCAACGCCATTCTCGCGACTGCGCCGCGCGAAGTGTCGCCGACACGGTTCCATAATTCCGTGCACAACGCAGCGGCGGGGTACTGGTGTGTCGCGGCAGACACACATGAGCCATCCACCAGTCTGTGCGCACACGATGCGAGTTTTGCGGCGGGTTTGCTGGAATCGGCCGCACAAGTGACTGTGGATGATGCGGTCGTGGTGTTGATCGCGTACGACCATCCTTTCCCCGAGCCGCTGCATGCCGTGCGGCCCATCACTGCGGCATTCGGGATGGCATTGATATTGTCGCCCCGACAAACCGAAAAATCCTTCGCCGCAATCGAATTGGATTTTGCGCCAGGCAAAGTCGAAGAAACCGCGATGCAAGACGCAGGGTTGGAAGCGCTGCGTAGCGGTGTTCCTGCAGCACGCGGACTGCCGCTGCTGGCTGCCCTGGCCTGCAGCAACGCCGCGCGAATCGACATCGCTTACTTCGACGACAACCACCTCAGCCTTAGCGTGACGCCATGCTAGCGGACAAAGCCGCGATCGTCGGCGTCATTCCACACGCCGGCAACATGTGCCTGCTCGACGGTGTACTGGAATGCGACGCGCAGCGTATCCGCTGCATCAGCGGCACGCACCGCGATGCCGCCAACCCGATGCGCTCAGGCGACAGGCTGCCTGCGTTGTGCGGCATCGAATACGCGGCGCAGGCAATGGCAGTGCATGGCGCATGGGATGCGGGGTTCGACCGGAAACCGCGGACGGGTTATCTGGTGGCGCTGCGCGATGTCGCCTGTCACACGATGCGTCTGGATAACCTGGGCGACGACCTCATCATCGAAGCGGAAAAAATGATGGGCGACGAAACGCGAGTCATCTACCGGTTCGATATTCAGGCAGGAAAGGTAAAGATCATGAGCGGACGGGCAACGGTGGTGCTGGATGCAGACAAGGAGGCGGAATGAAACGCGCACTGGTGACCGGCGGCAGCGGCAGCATCGGCACCGAGATATGCCGCAAGCTGGCATCGCTTGGGTACCACGTCTATGTACACGCCAACAATTCACTGCAGAGGGCGGAAGAGATTGTCGCCGAGATCAAGGATGCGGGGGGGAGCGCCCAGGCTATCGCCTTCGATGTGGCAAATGCCGAACAGACCCAGAGCGCTTTGCAAACGGTACTGGCAGACGGCGCGATCCAGATCCTGGTGAACAATGCCGGCATCCACGACGATGCGGTGATGCCGGGCATGAACGCGCAACAATGGGGGAGGGTGATCGATGTTTCGCTGAACGGCTTTTTCAACGTGACGCAACCCTTGCTGCTGCCGATGATAGGAAAACGCTGGGGGCGCATCATCAACATCTCGTCCGTCGCCGCCATCGCCGGCAATCGCGGACAGACCAATTACGCCGCCGCCAAGGCCGGATTGCACGGTGCGACAAAATCGCTGGCGCTTGAAGTCGCCAGCCGCGGCATCACCGTGAACGCCATTGCACCCGGCATCATCGAATCCGCAATGACCGAGCATGTGTTCGACAAGGATGCCATCAAGCGTCTGGTTCCCGCCGGACGAGCCGGCAAGCCTGAGGAAGTGGCCGATCTGGTGGCATTCATCGCTTCCGACAAGGCCGCCTATATCTCGGGCCAGATCATCTCCATCAACGGCGCAATGACTTAGAGCCAGCGGGGTGAATGGGGTAAAATGCGCGCGCTTGGATAAATGACAGGGAGCATCATGGCAGCAAGTGCGCAGGAAAAAGAGTTGGCACAACTCATCGTGACTTCGTTGAATCTGGAAATCACGGCAGACGAAATCGAACCGGAGGCGCCGCTGTATGGCGAAGGTCTGGGCCTGGACTCCATCGATATACTTGAACTGTCGCTGGCGATCTCCAAGACGTACGGCGTGCAGCTCAAATCGGACGATGCCGACAACAACAGGATATTCAGTTCGCTGCGCAGCCTGAACCAGCACATTCAGCAGCGCCGCGCATAGCGTGCCTTCTTACAGAGGTTTATCCGCCAGATAGGTCGAGAATATCCCGATATCGATATTGCGGCGCACATTCACGAACCCCGCGTTCTCCAGGGTGTTCAAGACATTTTCCGGTACAGCACAGGCTTCGATGGTATCCCAGTAATAGCGCCATAATTGCGAGGTGTTTTTCTCCCGGGCAACGAGTCTGGCCAACGCAGGCACGATGTACCTGCAATAGACCCTGAGCAACGCCGTACTCACTTTTCCCCTGGGCGGGGTGATCTCCAGGATGCATACCTTGCCGCCCGGCTTCAGTACCCGGTGGAACTCCGAGAATGCGACGGACATGTCCGACACATGGCGAAGCGCATAACCCATGCTGAGGAAATCGTAAGCCGCGTCGGCCAACGGAATTTGCTCCGCCCGGCCTTCGACCACCGTGACGCCGTTCGGCAATCTGGCGCTGCGGATCATGCCGGGACTGGGATCGACGCCGGTGATCATGGTCGGGTCGCCGACCAGTTGCGCCGCCTGTTTTGCCACCAGGCCGGTACCCATGCCGACATCCAGCACGCGCATCCCGGGCTGCAATCCGGCGAAAGCCAGCATCTTGCGACGATACGATGAGCCGGTACCGAGCCCCAGGATTCTTTCGATGCGGTCGTAATCGGAAGCCGTCTTGTCGAACTGTTCGCCGACCCAGGTTCGGCGGTCTTCTTCGCGGTCGTAATATTCGGTGAGCGGGGGGTGCGGCGCGCGGACGATGGAGTCGGGCGGCTCGTTGACTCTGGTCATATTCATGGCTTGCGCGCAGGATTGATGTGGGCGAATGCTAACCGAAATTTTGCCGCGTTGCGCGTGAATAGCACGGTCACGGCTCCCTGCACGCAGGGCAGGCGGGGCTGTTTCGGGGTAGAATATCGGCTTGAAATCGGGGGTTGGCCGTGCAGTTAAACGCTGAAAAGACAGTACCAGAACATAAATTCTCTAACATCATCTTGCGTTCCTCAAACAGAAACAGACAATTCGCAACGCGTGCTGCCGTGTTGGCTGTGCGTCATCGGAGGGGCTGACATGGCACGAATGGGCAGGTTTCTTTTCGTGCTGGCGTTCATCGGCTACCCGATTCTGCTGCATGCTTACATCCTCAAGGACGATGTTGAAATGTGGCAACTGATGTGTGTTTTTGCGCCGATGCTGGCGGCAGCGGCATGGGTCACGTTACGTATGGTCGGGAAAGCATGGTGGCCTCTGGTGGTGGCGGCGTTCGCCGCGGGGATATATTTCATCGCGACCGGAAATCACGGGCGCATCGGGCTGCTCGCGGTGAACGGGTTGTCCAGCGCCACCCTCAATCTGTTTCTGCTCTGGTTGTTCGGGCGCACCCTGCTGCGCGGAAGCGAGCCGCTGATCTCGCAGATATCGCGTCATATCAACGGGAAACTGGATCCCGAAGTCGCCGATTACACCCGCCATGTAACCATTGCCTGGTGCATATTCTTTGCCCTTCAAGTGATCGTTTCGCTGTTGCTGTATGCCTACGCACCGGTCGCGGCGTGGTCGTTCTTCATCAACGTATTGAATCTGCCGCTGCTGATCGCGATGTTCGTCGGGGAAAAAGCCTATCGCACAGTGCGTTTCCCCGATCACCCCAAGACTTCTATCCTGAAGGTGATCGAGGTGTACACCAAGAATTTTGCGGCACCCGGAAAAGCGGATAACGGACGCTGAGGTTTCAATCACTCATGGCAGCAATCCCGCTCATCCGTTGCAACGATCCCGACAGCGTGTTTGCCTACTGTGCCGGGCAGTCCGTCAGTGTTTCGCAGTTCCTGCATAATGTCGCGAAACTGGCGCAAGCGCTTCCCGACAAGCGCCATATACTGAACCTGTGTACCGACCGTTATCGATTCATGGTCGGTTTTGCGGCGGCGTTGGTGCGCGGGCAGACCAGCCTGTTGCCGCCGAACTACACCTCCAGTTTCGTCGAGCGGCTGGGTCAACGTTATCCCGACATGTATTGCCTGGCTGACGGCGTGGCCGACTTCAAGGGAGTCGAGATCATGCGCTATCCGGACTTGCCGGACCAGTATTCCATGGAGCGAACCATCCCGCTCATTCCGGAAGAACAGTGCGCGGCATTGGTGTTCACCTCGGGTACCACTGGGCAGCCGGTCGCACACCCCAAATCGTGGGGCAGCCTGTGCAAAAGTGCCGTTGCGGAAGCGGCGAGTCTCAGCATCACGCCGAACTCGGGCATGGCGGTATTGGGTACCGTTCCCGCCCAGCACATGTACGGTCTGGAATCGTCCATGCTGTTGGCCGTGCAAAACGGCCTGGCGCTGGTCGCCGAGAGGCCGTTCTATCCGGCAGACATCCGCGAGCAACTGGCCGCGCTGCCGCGACCGCGCTGCCTGATCACCACGCCCGTCCATCTGCGCAGCTTGCTGTCCGACGCGGTGAAGCTTCCCGCAGTCGAGTTCGTGCTGTGCGCCACAGCGCCTCTTGCACCGCAACTGGCGAATGAGGCCGAAGCGCGTTTTGCCGCGCCGCTATACGAGATCTACGGCTGCACCGAGGCGGGCCAGATCGCCAGCCGCCGGACGACACAGGGCATGGCCTGGCATTTGCTGGCTGGCATCGAGCTGAGGCAGGATGAGCAGGGAAGCCATGTGTACGGCGGGCATGTGGAGATCGAAGCGACATTGAGCGATGTGATAGACCGCAATGCCGACGGTACGTTCACACTGCACGGGCGCACCGCGGACATGGTGAACATCGCCGGCAAGCGCACATCGCTGGCCAGCCTCAATCACCACCTGAACGCGATACCGGGAGTGCAGGACGGCGTGTTCTTCATGCCGGACGACAGTGACGGGGCGGTCAAGCGCCCGCAGGCTTTGGTGGTCGCACCCGGGATGTGCACTGAAGAAATACTCAATGCCTTGCGCAAGAGCGTGGATGCGGTATTTCTGCCGCGCCCCCTGTATTTCGTCGATGTGCTGCCGCGAAATTCAACCGGAAAAATAACTCGCGAAGCCCTCATGCAATTGATCGAAGCCTGCGCGAAGAGATGAACAAGCTGTCCCTGCATTTTGCCGCAGTCCATCCGACCGCAGCCGGACATTTCCCGGGCAATCCGATCATACCCGGTGCGCTGCTGCTGGCGGAAGTGCTGCGCTGCATCGAGCAGGCGGAGGGCGCGCGATGCGCTTCATGCAACATCAACGCGGCGAAGTTCCTGCATCCGGTGCGACCGGGCGATACGGTCGCGATCGAGTATGTCGTTTCGGCGCGGGGAACGATAGAGTTTCAATGCGACGTCGCCGGAATCAGGGTCTTGACGGGAGGCGTCGTTGCAAACGCCTGATAAAATCGAAGGCAAGCCCCCATCCGGATGGATGGAGAAGCCGGAACGCAGCAATACGCTGGCCATCCGCTTCATCGTGTGGATTGCGCTCACGCTAGGGCGCCGCGTCGCGCGCTTGTTCCTGTACCCGATCTGCCTCTACTTCTTCCTGTTCGCGGGTGAAGCTCGAGAGGCATCGAGGAAATATCTGCGCAAAGTCCTGGGACGCGAACCCCATGTGGGCGACGGCTTCAGGCATATCCACACCTTTGCTTCGACCGTACTGGACCGGGTGTTCCTGCTCAACGACCGTTTCGACAAGTTCGATGTACGCGCGCATGTGGACACTGCGGCACAGGCAATGATAGCCGGTAAGCAGGGCTGCATCCTGCTGGGCGCGCATCTGGGCAGTTTCGAGATCACGCGCGCCTTTGCCGACGAAATCAAGGGCCCCCCCGTCAATGTCGTGATGTATGAAGAGAACGCGCGCAAACTGAACTCGGTACTGAAAGCGATCAATCCCGACCAGGAGCAAAGGATAATCGGACTGGGCAAAGTGGATTCCATGCTCAAGGTGCAACAGGCGCTGCAGCGCGGCGAATTCATCGGAATCCTCGCCGACCGGGGACTGGAACACGATGAAGCCAGCGTGACCAGCGATTTTCTGGGTACACCCGCCAAGTTTCCCGGCGGACCCCTGCGTATGGCGTATATGCTGAAGAGCCCGGTGTTGCTCATGGTCGGCGTGTATCGCGGGGGAAACCGTTATGATCTGTACTTTGAGGCATTGACGGATATGAGCAATGCCCAGGGGCTGCCACGCAACGAACTGATCCATCAGGCGCAGCAGCGGTACGTCGAGCGCGTCGAGCACTATTGCCGCGACGCGCCCTACAACTGGTTCAATTTCTACGACTTCTGGAAACCATGATGCGTTTTCTGTTTTTGCTGCTTTGTCTGGTATCTGCTCCGGCATTTGCCGAGGAAGATAGAAACCGGGATGCGGCCGAATGGGGCTTGCCGCAGCTGATGCACAGTCTTGCGCAAAGGCAGGGCTCGCAAGGAAAGTTCACCGAGCGCAAATATCTCAGCGTATTGAACCGGCCGCTGGAATCATCCGGTACCTTGAAATTCCAGGCTCCGGGTCATCTGGAGAAGCACACACTTGTTCCCAAAGCGGAAGACCTGGTACTCGATCAGGGGGTGCTCACGATCGACAGCAAGGCGCATAACATCAAACGCACGCTGGTATTGCAGGAATATCCGGCGGTGTGGGCGTTCGTCGAAAGCATCCGCTCCACACTGGCGGGGGATCAAGCCACACTGGAGCGCTTTTACACCATCGCGCTGGATGGCGATGCAACGAAATGGCACCTGCGGTTGCTGCCCATAGAGCAAAAGACGCGCGAAATCGTACGCGAGATCGTCATCACGGGGCGCGGCGACCGGGTGGCCGAGATCGAGATGAGAGAGTCCAACGGCGATCATTCCAGCATGACGGTAATCGAAGAAACGCAATGAACCTGCGCAGACAAATCGCGGTGATCGTCTGGTTGCTGGTCGTTGCCGCCTGCGTGCTGGTCATCAGCCGATCCCAATTTACTGCCGACATGTCGGCGTTCATGCCGCGCAACCCGACGCCTGGGCAAAAGATCATGGTAGACCAACTGCGCGACGGCGTGGTGTCGCGCCTGATTCTGGTCGGCGTGGAGGGCGCGCCGGCGCCGGTGCTGGCACAGATCAGCAAGAACATGGCGGCGGTTTTGCGCACCTCGCCGGCACTGGTCGCCGTGAATAACGGTGAACAAGCCGGCATGGAAAAGGATTTCGACCTGCTGTGGCGCAACCGCTACCTCCTGAGCGACGCCGTCACACCACAGCGTTTTACGCCAGCCGGATTGAAAGAGAGCCTTTCAGGTTACCTTGATCTGCTGGGTACACCGATGAGCGGTATGGCGCAACGCGTGCTGGCCAAGGACCCCAGCGGCGAAGTGATCCATCTGCTGGAGCAGTTGCAGGGCGAAGCGCATCCGTCCATGCAGGACGATGTCTGGTTCTCGCGCGACGGCGCGCGCGCCATGCTGCTGGCGAATACCAAAGGAGCGGGAAACGACATCGATGCGCAGGAGCATGCCGTGCTGGCGATCCAGGGTGCATTCGAGGACGCGCGCAAGAAGGCATTGCCGGCAGCGGCATCGGCGCAGGTGCGCATGACCGGCCCGGGCGTGTTCTCGGTGCAGTCGCGCGCTTCCATCCGCGACGATGCCTGGAAGCTTTCGCTGATCGCCACGGTGCTGGTGGCGAGCATGCTGCTGCTGCTCTATCGTTCCCCGCGGGTGCTGGTACTCGGGCTGCTTCCGGTAGCGAGCGGGGCGCTGGCCGGCGTGGCGGCGGTTAGCCTGGGATTCGGCAGCGTACACGGCATCACGCTCGGGTTCGGCGTCACGCTCATCGGCGAGGGCGTGGATTACGGCATCTACCTGTTCACCCAGATAGAGCACGACGAATCGCCGGAAAGTACTTTGCGTCGCATCTGGCCGACATTGCGGCTGGGCGTACTGACTTCCATTTGCGGTTTCAGCGCCATGCTGTTCTCCGGTTTTACCGGGTTGGCGCAACTCGGGCTGTTCTCCATCGCCGGGTTGATCGTGGCGGTGAGTACCACGCGCTGGGTACTGCCGCACCTGCTGCCGCAAGGCTTTTTCGTACATGCTTCCACACGTTTCAGCAGTGTACTGATGTTGCTGGTGCGGCAGGCGCCGCGTGCGCGCATCGTGCTGTTCGCGGCAGTGGCGATCGCAGTCGCGTTTCTTGTGATCAAGCGCGATGCGCTGTGGAACGACAGCCTGGCCAGCATGAGCCCGGTGAAAAAAGAATCGCTGGCGCTGGACGAGCAGTTGCGCCGCGACATGGGCGCGCCGGACGTGCGCTACATGCTGGTCCTGAGCGGCGGCGACCAGGAGAGCGTATTGCAGCAGGGTGAGGCGGTTGCTGGCGCCATGCACAAGCTGGTGGCGCAGGGCCTGCTGGAAGGGTTCGATACACCGCTGCTTCCCAGCCGTGCGCTGCAACAGGCACGTCAGGCAGCCTTGCCCGATGCGGCCGCAGTTCGATCCAATCTGGGCAAGGCTCTTCAGGATCTGCCGTTCCGCGGTTCGACCTTTGCGCCTTTCGCGCAGGAGATTGCGGTTGCGAAACAACAACCCTTGCTGGATCGTGCTGCGTTTGAGGGCAGCAATCTCGGTTTGAAACTGGACACTTTCCTGGTGCAGCGCGACGGAGGATGGTTGCTGATGTTGCCCTTGCGCGGCGTGAGAGATGCGCAAGGGATAGAACAGGGTGTTCGCCATATGCCCGGGACAACCATCGTACTGCTCGATATGAAGACGGAGTCCGAACAGATGTTCCGCGACTATCGCCACGAAGCCGCAAAGAACGCCATGCTGGGTGCACTGGCTATCGTGGCCCTGTTGTTCGCCAGCTTGCGGTCGGTGCGACGGGTAGTGGAGGTGTCGCTGCCGCTGGCGGCGGCAGTCGTGACGGTGACGACATGGCTGATACTCGGCGGGCACACACTGTCCATCTTCCATCTGATCGGGCTGTTGCTCGTTGTGGCGGTCGGATCCAACTACGCATTGTTCTTCGATCAGCGCTGTATTTCGGCACAGGATCGCGAGCGCACCGTCACCTCGCTGGTGTTCGCCAATGCGTCGACTGTACTCGGATTCGGTCTGCTGTCGCTCTCCCAATCACCGGTACTGAATGCCATCGGTTCCACGGTGGCAGCCGGTGCGGTGCTCAGCCTGGTCTTTTCCGCGATCCTGATCGCGGGGCGAGATGCATGACGGCAGCGCCGTTGGTTGCCCGGTACATGGGGGTCGGTTAAGATGCATATTGATTTTTGTGGCTTGGGGACGCTGGCCGGCGCGGTTAAACAGGGGGAATGACATGAAGCATGTATATCTGATTCTCACCGTATTGACCGCGATGCTGGCGACCGGGTGTGCGACCCCGCAAACGAAAACGGAAGAGCCCGAAAAAGCGCCGCCGGTCAGCAAGCCCGTACCCGCGAGGGAAAGCACCCGGAAAGAACCGGCAAAGAAAGAGGTGGCCAGGAAAGAAGTCCCCGTGGAAGGCGAGATCGTCGGCAAGCCCGCTTCCGACAGCAAGTTCGCAAAACTGAAGATCGGCATGACCCTGAACCAGGTCGAAAAACTGATCGGCCCGCCGACCAAGCAATCGACACACCCGACCGGCAAGGCATCCATCCCGTTCTATTTCGGCCCGGATCGCTGGGTCATCCTGTACTCGTACAAGCACGAGGGTGTACTGACACTCAACTCGGGCGGAGATCAGGCGCTGACCCGCATCGAGGTCAACAAGGCGGAATAGACCTTCGCTCACTGCAACAGAAGGAATCTCATGATTGAACAACAAAGTTCGTGCGAAGTGCTGGTGATCGGCGGCGGCCCGGCCGGCTCCACGATCGCGACGCTGCTGGCACAGCGCGGGCGAGATGTGCTGATGCTGGAAAAGTCCAGACACCCGCGCTTTCATATCGGCGAATCGCTGCTGCCGATGAGCATGCCCATGTTCGACCGACTCGGTGTGGCCGAGGAGATCAAACGCATTGGCATGGTGAAGCTGGGTGCAGAGTTCGTCTCCCCATGGCACGGTGCGCCGGTGATGATCGACTTCAACGATGCCTGGGACAATACCTGGCCCAGCGCATATCAGGTGCGCCGCGACGAATTCGACGAGATCCTGTTCAGGAATGCGGCAGTCAAAGGTGCGCGCGTCATTGAGGGCTGCAAAGTAACGGACGTCAAGTTCCAGCCGGGGGAGGAGGCGCTGGTCAATACGGTGGGCATGGAAGGGCAGGCGCAACGCATCCGAGCCAGATTCGTGGTGGATGCTTCCGGACGCGACACCTTTCTCGCCAATCATTTCGGCATGAAGCACCGTAACAAAAAGCACAACAGCGCGGCCATCTTCGGGCATTTCACCGGCGCGAAGCGACTGGAGGGCGAGGTGGAAGGCAACATCAGCCTGTTCTGGTTCGATCACGGATGGTTCTGGTTCATCCCGCTCTCCGACGGTAACACCAGTGTCGGTGCGACTTGCTGGCCCTACTACATGAAGACGCGCAAGACGGATACCGTGCGTTTCCTGCTGGACACCATCGCTTTGTGTCCGGCATTGGCCGAACGCCTGAAGGATGCCAGACTGGTGTCGCCGGTCACCGCGACGGGCAATTTCTCGTATCTGTCGGAGCGCTCTTCGGGCGAGAACTACATCCTGCTGGGCGATGCCTATGCCTTTATCGACCCCGTGTTCTCTTCCGGCGTGTTCCTGGCGATGAACAGTTCCTTTGTCGGCGCCGATACGGTGGAGACCTGTCTGGACAAGCCGCAGGACGCTGCACAGGCGTTGAAGAAATTCGACAAGGCCATGATGCGCGGGCCGAAAATGTTCTCCTGGTTCATCTACCGCATCACCACGCCGGCGATGCGTGATCTGCTCATGTACCGGGGCGCCGAGAGCAGGATCAGGAAGGCGCTGATTTCGGTACTGATCGGCGATGTCTACCGCACGAAACGCTACGGATTCTGGTTGTTCATGTTCAAGGTGATGTATTACGGACTGACCCTGTCAAACCTGAAGGCCAGCATCGCTGCCTGGCGCAAGCGCAAGCGCTCCATTCGTGTCGTCGAGATGGGTGTGACAGGCTGATGCAAGGTACCGGCAATCAATTCGTACTGGCCTATCTCGATGCCAGCGAGGTCGGCGCCTATCTGGACAATCGCAGCGGCCATGTATTGAGCGTGATTGGGTTCGGCCGCGAGATCGCGCTGCCGGAGAAGGCATGTGCGCCGCTGTGGATCGACATCCCGGTGCTGGGCGGAAAGGAAAACAGTTTCGAAGTCTGGACCAGTGACGCGCCGGTGGAGGCATGCGAGTACCGGGACATGCGCGGCACCAGCGACGGCAAGGTGCTGTTCGGCGGCGTGTCGCTTGAGCAGCGTGCCGGGGATACACTGGAGAAGCTGGCCGCGCAGGCATACATGCAGATCTTCGGATTCATCGATCATTTCGGCTATCGCAACCTGTTGCGGGTCTGGCATTACTTCCCGCATATCAACGAAGACGAGAACGGCCTGGAGCGCTATCGCGGTTTCAATGTCGGCAGGCATGCTTCATTCGTCGCCAACGGGCGCGGCATAGGCGAAGAGGATGTCCCCGCGGCCAGTGCGCTGGGCAGCAACAGCGGCTCTCTGGTGATCTATTTCATGGCATCCCGGCTGCCCGGCAAGGCGGTGGAGAATCCGCGCCAGGTCAGCGCCTATCACTATCCGCAAATGTTCGGCCCGAGCAGCCCGATCTTCGTGCGCGCCATGTCGGCGTCGCTGGGCGGGCAATACTGCTTCTTCATTTCCGGCACCGCCAGCATCGTCGGCTATGAGACCCTGCACCAGGGCGATACGGAAAAACAGGTCGCCGAAACGCTGCTGAATATCCGCACGCTGCTGCAACAGGCGCCGCACTACGATCCGGGCCGGGGGCGCATGCTGCTCAAGGTCTATTTGCGGCATATCGGGGACTTGCCCATGGTGCGCGGGAAAGTGCAGGCCGAGTTCGGTACGGCATGCAGGGCCGTCTATCTTCATTCCAATATCTGCCGATCCGATCTGTTGGTGGAGATCGAGGGTGCCTATTTCAACGATGCGTCGTAGCGCACGGGTTTTAAGCACATGAAGAAACTGGTTCTGTACGCATCCGTTGTGCCGTCCCTGCTTTGCCTTTCCGTTGCCAGTGCGCAGACCGAACTCAAACCCCAGTGGGAAGCGGGCGCGGGTTTTGCCGCGATCGATTTTCCGATGTACCGGGGTTCGGACGAACGCCGCTCCTACCTGCTTCCCGTCCCGTATTTCGTCTATCGCGGCGACACCGTCCAGATCAACCGTGAACGGGTGAGGGGCCTGATTTTCAAGCGCGACAGGGTCGAGATGGATATCAGCGTGAACGGCTCCGTCCCTGCCAAGGGCGCCATCGCACGGCAAGGGATGCCCGATCTGGACCCGACTCTGGAGGTCGGGCCCTCGCTCAATGTTCATCTCTATCATTCGGAAGACAGGAAGACCGGCTTCGATGTGCGCATGCCAGTCCGCGGGGCTGTCGCTTCCGACTTCAAACATGTCCAGTCGGTGGGATGGCTGTTCCAGCCGCAACTGGATGCTGACTTTCTCGATGTCGGTCATAGCGGCTGGAACATCGGTCTGGTGGGCGGCCTAGTTTTCTCCGATCAGCGCTACAACCAGTATTTTTACAACGTCGCCCCGCAGTACGCGACTGCCACACGTCCCGCTTATTCGGTCGGCAGCGGGTACGCCGGCACGCAATGCATCCTTGCCGTCAGCAACCGCCGCCAGGACGGGCGCTGGATGGGCGGCTTCATGAAATGGGACAACCTGAACGGCGCGGTCTTTGCAGACAGCCCGCTGGTCAAGACCAGGCAGTATTTCACCGTCGGTTTCGCGGTCACATGGACGCTCGACAAGTCGGACAAGATGGTCGAAGTGCATAACGACTGATACGACGCCAGTCATGAAAACAACATGACCCTGTGCTACGCTTGGGGCAGAACAAAAAAAGATTCAGGGAAGCGACAAGGTGATGTGGGTCCGGCGACAATTGAAATCCCTGTACGAATACTTCGTGCTGTACGGGGGGCTGCTGTTCTTTGCGCTGCTCTGCCTGGCGTGGAGCCTGCCCGCCGGCGTACTGCGCCATCTGATGCCGCGGCGCACTGGGGAGCGCGTCGGGCAATACGCCATCATGGTCGCTTTCCGTCTGTACTTGTCTGTGGTGCGTGCCAGCGGTCTGGTGAAGTGCGACCTGAGCGCGCTGGATGCCTTGCGCGGCGAGCCGCTCATCATCACCACCAATCATCCGGCGCTGATCGACGTCGTGCTCATCGGTTCCCGCCTGCCGCGCATGGTGTGCGTGTTGAAGGCGAACCTGCTGGATAACCCGATGCTCGGGGGCGGCGCCAGCATGGCAGGCTATATTCGCAACGATTCCACCGGCAACCTGATACGCCGTGCGGCGACTGCCACGCGCGAAGGCAGCCAGCTGCTGATCTTTCCTGAAGGAACGCGCACCGTGGCCGATCCGGTCAACCCGTTCAAGGGCGGGTTTGGTCTGGTCGCAAAAAAAGCAGGCGTGCCGATCCAGACCGCATTCATCGAAGCCAGCAGCCCGTTCCTGGGCAAGCACTGGCCGTTATGGAAGAAGCCGGCTTTCCCGCTGGTGTATCGTGTGCGTCTTGGCGAACGCTTCGAGGCGACGGGGGATGTAAAGAAATTCGTTACCGATCTGGAAGAATATTACCGCCGCGAAATGCGGGAACAAAAACTCGGAAAGCACGCATGAGCATCACCTCAACCTCGCATCTTGTCCTTATCCCCAGCTACAACACCGGGCCTGCGCTGTATCCCACGGTACGCGCCGCGCGGGAACAATGGTCGCCGGTCTGGGTAGTGATCGACGGCAGCACGGACGGCAGCGAAGTCGAGTTGCTTCGCATGGCCGAGACCGATCCCGGCTTGCGCGTGCTGGTGATGAAAGCGAATCACGGCAAAGGTGCGGCGGTGCTGCACGGCTTGCGCGAGGCGACTCACATGGGATACACGCATGTGCTGACGATGGATTCGGACGGACAGCATCCGGCGGAGAAGATACCCGAATTCATGGCGGCTTCCATGGCCGATGCCAATGCGCTGGTGCTGGGCGTGCCGGTGTTCGATGCCAGCGCGCCCGCATTGCGCGTGGGGGGACGCAAGATATCCAACTGGTGGGCGAATCTGGAAACGCTGTGGCAGGGCATAGGCGATTCGCTGTACGGGTTTCGCGTCTATCCGGCCCACCTGCTGATGGGCGTGATGGAAGAGAGTTACTGGATGCGCCACTTCGATTTCGATCCCGAGGCTGCGGTGCGGCTGTGCTGGTGCGGTGCGCGCCCGGTCAATATTCCGGCTCCCGTCAAATACCTGCGAGCGGACGAGGGCGGTGTGTCGCACTTCAATTACCTGCGCGACAATGTGCTATTGACCGGAATGCATATAAGGTTATTTGTGGGCTTCATTATCCGCTTGCCTCTGTTGATCTGGCGCAAGTGGTCTTGAGGCATCAAACTCCCGCTCGGAGGCGCACCGCATGCAGCTTGGCTTGGCTGGTCGGATGCCGCTGACCGCTGAGCATTCCAGGTTGCCGGAATAATGGTCAGACCAATAAATTGCTAAAGTCGGCTATCAAACTGCCGATGAATGCAGTGTTACAGGGGATTTTTCCTTAAAAATTTGTTATAAAGCAGTCTGATTGAGCAAAAGCAAACCTATTGAAAGATAGGGACGCAAAGTTACCGGTCTAAGGAATCGTCAAGGTTCTACGACAGCGGGATTGCCGGTTGCCACGTTAAATCTTCAGTGGCGTCCGTTACCTCCTTGACGTGAGCACCGATATATTTGCCGTCCCTGAAAGCCGATAACGACAGTGTTAACGGGGGGAGATATGCAGATTCATATAAAAAACAGCGAAATAGTGATTCTGCTGGTTGTGTCGCTGATGGCGTTCACGGCCAATCTGCCGGATGGTGCGGTGGGGAATCTGGTCGACAGGAATCTGTTGCTGATCACGCTGGCAGTGACAGTCTTTATTGCCCTGTTCCGTTACCTCAAATTAATGCTGTTTCTCACCGTCTCGGTATTGGCCATTGGCGCCAATCTGCCGGACCAGCTGGCCGCGCAACTGGGCATCAGCCGGCTCGCGATGATCGTGGCATCGGGTGTACTCGTCGTCGTCGCGCTGCTTTACAAGTCCTACCATGCGCATGCGCTCAAACGCAACGCGGATCTGCAGGAAGAAGGGGTCTGCTACAGGCATGACACCGCCGATTCCAGAAATGATGTCATCACGGCCATCCTCAACGGAGATATGGCTGCGCTGCACCAACTGCTCATTTCCGATGTTGAAATAAACTTCAGCCAGGACGGCCATGTCCCGATCTATCTTGCGATAGAGAAGGGCTATGCCGATATCGTGCTATTGCTGCTCTTTTACGGCGCGAAACTCCGGGTGAGGAACAAGGCAGGGCAAACCCCCATCGAGTTTGCCTTGATGCACAACAAACCGCGCATTGCAAGAATCATCCATTACGCATCCAGGCAAAACCTGGCCGTTCAGAGCCAGACCATGTTCCCCAGCAAACAAAAGAAGACAGTCGTCATGTTTGCCGACATTTGCGGAAGCACGGCCCTGTACGACAAGCTGGGGAATGAAACGGCTTTGAATGTGATCACGCGCACGCTGAACATCCTGATACAGGAAGTCGCCACCCATAAGGGCACGCTGATCAAGACCATCGGCGACGAGATCATGTGTACATTTCCGAGCGTTGCCGTGGCGACCCAGGCCGCCTGCGCTATGCATTTTGCGATCGATGCACGACGTCCGGGCGGCGCGCAACCGATCCATGTTCGCATCGGCTTCCATTACGGCGAAGTCATCCACAAGGCGAACGATGTGTTCGGGGATACCGTGAACGTCGCTGCCCGTGTGGCATCGATCACAAGGGCGCGCCAGATCATGACGACTCAAACCGTCATTGATGCCTTGCCATCCGGGTTCGCAGACAAGGTGCGCCCCGTCACGCGTGCCGCATTTCATGGAGTGCAGGATTCCCTGGCCGTGTTCCAAGTCCTTTGGGAGCCGGACAATACATTGCTGGGCCGGATAGGCGACTCAATATTCCGCAAGCAATATGTGGCCGACAACGACTCGTTCGTAAATACCCAGACGCTGGACCATCAGCCACTACAGGCCAACCGTCAGGCCCAGTGACCTGGGGACCCGGCGGTCACTGGCGCTTCAATCGCGGCAGCGGCGCAGTGGTCAGATAGATGCCGGAGAAGATCAGCACGATACCGACGTAGTGATAGGCCTGCGGTATCTCGTTCAGGAAAATCGCCGAGAGGATGGTGCCGAAAACCGGCATCAGGTGGATGAACAGGCTGGCCTTGCTCGCACCGACCTCGCCGACCGCCCGGTTGTAAAAGACGTAGCCGAGGAAACCGGGGAACAATCCGGTATAGGCTATTCCCGCCAGAGCGCCTGTGTTGAGCCTGATCGTCCTCCCTTGCACTATTTCCCAGGCGTAAGCCGGGGCTAGCGCGAGCAGGCCGACAACAGTGAAGGCGGCGAGCATCAGCATCGGATGAACGCCGCTCGGGCGCCAGTGCAGGCCGATGGTATAGAGCGCCCAAGTGAGTACCGCCACGAGCATCCACAGGTCACCGATATTCAGCGACAACCCGGTCAGCGCGGACAGCTGGCCGTGAGCGACGATGGTCGCCACGCCGGACAGCGAGAGCAGGACGCCGAACCATTCGATTCCGTGCAACTGTTTGTTCAGGAAGGCCCAGGACAACGCGATGGTGACGACCGGGATAAAGGAATTGAGCAATACGGCGTTGGTCGCCGTCGTGTATTGCAGGGCGATGTAGGCCAGTGTGTTGTAACTGCCGACCCCGAGCAGGCCGAGGACGAGAATGGCTTTCCAGCCCCGCTTGAGCTGCGGCCATTGGCTGCGCAGATGGGGCAGCGCCAGCGGCAGGGTGAACGCCAGCGCAATGGTCCAGCGCCAGAAGGCCAGCGAAAGCGGCGGCACGTCGCCGCGGATGGCGCGGCCTATCACCATATTGCCGGACCAGAAGAGGGTGGTCAGTATGAGCAGCAGGTAGGGGTGTTTGAAGCGTTGGAACATGCGGCCGAGTATGGTCGTAAAAGCGCATTATGCATGAGGAAGGGGTTTAAGCAATTACAGTGTGAGGATTGGAAACGTTAGGACATATAAAATGCATATTGGCCCGCATACTATCTGACAACAAGTTGTCATTTGGCCCATTACCGGCTGCCTGATGTTACGGAAATTATCATTCAGGAATCTTCTTATTTTTTCAAATTCCCACTTGCCTCAGACCTTGCTGTGTCATCGCTGCACATCCGGTTGCGTCCCCCGTTCTTGGCCTTGTACAAGGCAGCATCGGCGCGTTTGAGTGTAGTATCGATTCCGGTATCCGTTGTTTCCACACTGGATACTCCGATCGAAACCGTGAAGTGCAGCGAATCTCCGTTTTCCAATTTCACGGCAGCGCTCTCGACGGATAGTCGCAGTCGTTCTGCCGCCTCCTGCGCTTGCCCTGCAGAGGTTTCAGGCAGTAGCACGGCAAATTCCTCGCCGCCAAGACGCCCGATAGTATCGATTTCGCGTAAGGTATGGAGACAGACCTTGCTCAGTTTTTGCAGTACGGCGTCGCCAACATGATGCCCGTAGGTATCATTAACCGACTTGAAATTATCCAAGTCCAGCATCAACAACGAGAGCGGTTCACCATGCCGCCTGTCTCGCGCAAATTGCTGCTCTGCCAGTTCAAAGAAATGGTGCCGGTTATTGAGGCCGGTCAGCATGTCTATGCGCGCTTGTCGCTCCAACTCGCGTTCCAGTTTTTTGCGTTCGGTCAAGTCGAACAAAGTTGAGCGGCTTGATACATAACGGCCTGCGGCATCACGGATGGCCGTGCCACTCAGCAGAATGGGAAATACAGTGCCATCCTTGCGTTTCAGTTCGAACTCAAGATCGTGTACATAGCCGCGTTCCTTGAAGACCGGAAAATTTTCCTGAAATATCTGCAAGCCAGAGGGTGTGAGCAAATCGGGGAATCGCATTTTCCCAATCACTTCCTCGCGGTCATAGCCAAGCCACTCCAGCTCGGTGTGGTTCATACGGATAAACAGGCCGTTCTCATCCAGCGAGTGATAACCGCACGGCGCATGATTGTACAAGTCCTCGATTTCTTTGGCTGACCTGCGCAACTCATCCTCGATGCGCTTACGCTCGGTGATGTCCTGGTTGATGGTGACCGCACCGCGGATGCTCCCGTCGAGCCTGCGTAGCGGCACTGCAGAGTTGAGAATGATCTTGTGCGTGCCGTCAAAACATTCGATCTCAATCTCTTCTTCAATGGAAGTTTCGCCTTTCTCGACCGCTCGCGCACCGGCCCACTCATGCGCTCCGACCGGTTTTCGACTGTCAACCCGCCAGCCTTTGTATTCACCAAGGCGCTCAAGTTCAACGTGGCTCACTCCGGCCCAGATTCGTTGGGCGGCGGGATTACTGAATGAGATTTTTCCTTCTGCGTCAAGTACCCAGAGCCCAGTGGGCAGGATGCTGATAATCGTGTTCAACTGCTCCTCATTCTCGCGCAACGCATGCTCCATGGATTCGCGCTGAACGGCAGCATCATAGAGTGTTCCCGCAATCCCCAGAATCAGTGCTGCCAGCCCGGCCACGCTTACTGTCGTAAACAGCGCGAGCAGAAAGGTCTCGCCAAAGTACCCGGCACGGTAGCCTCGCTGGATCAACCAGCCTGTCGCCAGCGTGAAAGCCATCGCAGCGGGCAACAGGCGCCGCACCATGACGCCCGCAGGGTTGCTGCTGGTGGCGAAGCGCCGAAACGGATAATCGGCGCGTGCATTCAGAATCCCAAACGCCAGCAGCACAAAGACAGTTGCAGCATGTATGGACATCGGCGTGTAATTGAGCTTTTCCCGCAGAAAATCCTCGATGTCATAGCCATAGCCGATGAGCGCAGAGCCGCCAAGGATGATAGGCCCGATGGTTAGCGCATGGATCACTGTAACCTGCCCCCCTTGACCCAGGCCCAACAGCAGCAGGGCAGCGCCCAATCCGGCAAAGCTGAGGGCGGTGTTGATCGCCATTCTGCCGGGAATGTCGCCTGGGAAGTGTGTTGTTTCCGGAATCAGAAACTGATCTATGCCGAAGTCCGCTCCGCTCAGGTATTCCCCCAGCGTGAGCAGGCCAATCAGCATCACAAGGGCGGCGCAAGCTTGTGTGCCAATCCGCAGAGGACCGCTTTTACTACTGGTTTCGATGCTCCATAGCGCAACACTTGCCAGGATAAAGCCAACGGCGGTATTCGCCTTCATGATAGTTAAGCCGGGGAGGACGCTCTTGAGCGTGTCCAGATTGAACACCCAGCCGATGAGTACGAGCGCGCCCACGGTCGCCGCAATTACAGAAACCGCGCGTGGAACGAAGTCAAACAACAGGTGGAATCGACGCGGTGCAGGTGCATTCATTCAGAACCCTCCACAATTTGCAGCCGACTTAGAGGCCAGAGCGTGCTACGGAGGCGCGGCCAATTGGCCAACTCATTGCTACGCTACCCCAGTCTATCACTGCCCATTCTATTGACTTGATAAATAGCTATCATGCGTGAGTGACCGTTATCTGGAGCAATTGCGAATGGCCATATTTTGGGCCAACAACGGAAGGCCGCTCACCTATCTTCACCCACCTAGACCTGCCATTGCAGCTATCTCACTGCAAAATTTGAAAGCTAAGTAGAGTGCCGTCTTTCAGCCCAAGTACTGAACCAGTACAGATAAGGTAAGCGAAAAACTATTCAAACCTGGCGCCAGTCTCCCATTCCCAGTTTGGCAGAACCTCAGTCCAGCTTAACCTTGTACAAGGTGACCGGAGCAGCGCTGTTCTTGTCGAACGCGATCCCGGCGTCCACACCGGCCTGGGCGATGTCGGTTGCATCGTCGCAGCGCGGGTAGGCCTGATGCATGGCGCCGAGCGAGAATTCGTTGCCCGAGCCGATGGCCCAGTACTGGGTGTACTCGAACACCTCGCGCATCGAATAGATGGCAAAGATGCCGTGGGAATTGGCGATCAGCGCGGTGATCTGGCTCGATTCGTAGGGGTCTTCCTCATCTTCCTTGGGATTCAGGAAACACTCTTCCTTGAGGATGGGATGCAGTTTGCGGAACGTTTCGAAAATCGCGGCCTTGCTGTTAAGCTGCACGTCCGGCGTCTTGGCGAGCAGGCTGGAGAGCACCAGATGGTGGGCGGCGCTGCCGCATACGCCGACATAGCTGTCGCCGATGCGCAGTATCTTGTCGTGCGAGGCGTCTTGCGAGGCATGCAGACGGGTGTTGCCGAAGGTGGTCAGGGTATCTGCCGCGATGGCGACGTATCCGTTCTTTTTGACAGCGACGATGGTGGTCATTTGAAGTTTTCCTTATTGGTCCGTACGCGATTTTATCATTGATGCTGTATAGCTCCCCCATTCCTTACCGGTCCGATGCCAGCGCCTACTTCGCGGCGATCCGCGATCTGTCGTGGCCTGCTTGGCTGGACAGCGGAGGAAGCGGGCGTTTTGACATCCTCGTCGCGCAACCTGTTGCCACCCTGGTCACGCAAGACGGGCAGACAGAGATACGCGATGCTTCCGGCGTGCGCAGCTCGGGAGACGATGTCTTTTCTCTTGTGCGCGAACAGCTGGGAGATCCGATCGTGCCGATGCCGGATATCCCGTTTGCCGGGGGCGCGTTGGGATACTGGAGCTACGACCTCGCGCGCCGTTATCACTCCATTCCGGAGCTCGCGCAAGACGCAGAGCATCTGCCGGAGATGGCGGTCGGAATCTACGACTGGGCGATCATCGTCGACCATCAGGCGCTGAGTGCGCGGCTGGTGTCGCGACAACGCCATGCGGAGACTGTGCATGTGTTGCCGCAGATCCTGGAACGGATACAAGACGCATATCCTTTCAAAGCGGAAAAAGAAAAAATACCTTTCAGGGTGAATGGAAAGATCGCCTCCAATTTCACCTGGACGTTCTATCGTGACGCATTCGATGCGGTGCGGAAATATCTGCACGCCGGCGATTGTTACCAAGTCAACCTCGCGCAACGCTATTCGGCGCAGGCGTCGGGAGATGCATTTGCCGCATATCTTGAGCTTCGGAAACTAAGTCCCGCGCCGTATTCCGCGTTTCTGGATTGGCCGCAGGCCCGGATCTTGTGCGCATCTCTGGAACGCTTCCTGCAGGTACAGCAGGGCAGGGTCGAGACCAGGCCGATCAAGGGTACGCGGGCGCGCAATGCCGATGCGGTGGAAGACGCGCGGCTGGCAGACGAGCTGCGCCATCACCCCAAGGATCGCGCCGAGAACCTGATGATCGTCGATCTGTTGCGCAACGACCTCGGCAAGGATTGCGAACCGGGCTCGGTGCGCGTACCGGCGCTGTTCGATGTGGAGAGTTTCGCCAACGTGCATCATCTGGTCAGTACGGTGGAAGGCAGGCTGCAACGCGGGCGCGATGCGCTCGATGTGTTGCGCGACTGTTTTCCCGGCGGCTCCATCACGGGTGCGCCCAAGCAACGCGCGATGGAGATCATCGAGCAACTCGAACCGCACAGGCGAGGCGTGTATTGCGGAACCGTCGGTTATGTCGGGCACGACGGTAACATGGACACCAACATCGTTATCCGGACATTGGTGTATTCGGGCAGTGAGATCAGTTGCTGGGCGGGAGGCGGCATCGTGGCCGATTCCATATGCGAGGCGGAGTATCAGGAGACGCTGGACAAAGCGGCCGCGATGCTGGAATTGCTGCAACGATTCGGCGGAACGTTAGCGTAACGAATGCCGGAACGATGGCGGATGATCGCGGCGCAGCTGCGAACCGGCAAGAGCCGTCATAGCAGGGACTTCAGCAATGAGTCCAGTTTGGCCGGGGTGAACGGCTTGGTGATATACCCGTTGATGCCGAGAGCGGCAGCGGTTTCAACATTGTCCCTGGTCGCTTCCGCCGTCACCATGATGACGGGGATATGCTTGAGCGCATCATCTTTTCGCATTTCTTCCAGAAGCTGGATGCCGGACATCCGGGGCATATTCCAGTCGGAAATGACCAGATCGTAGCGCAGCAGTTTCAATTTCCTGAGTGCAGTCTCTCCGTTCGGGACGTCGGTCACCTCATAAGCACCCAGATCGTAGATCATCGTTTTAATGACGTATCGAACGCTGGGTGAATCATCGACTACAAGAATGCGTTTCAAAATGAGCTGTCCTTCATGCGATTGTGGCCGGGCGCGTCATGTGCAGGGCTTCCGTTTTTCCCCGATCCTGGCATCGAATCTTTCCCTGTTGATGATGAAGCGTTCATGCCGGCCTTTGGAGATCACCTCCACGCCGTCGTGAGCCTCGACCTGGAACACGAGTCGTCTGCCGTCCACTTCGATCAATTCAACGGTGGCAGTCACTTCCAGGCCGGGCGGAGTGGCCGCCTGATGGCTGACATTGATGTGCGTGCCGACGGTCTGCTCGACCGGCCAGTCGATATGGGGATTGAGGCATTTGATGCAGGCCCATTCCAGAAAGCCGACCATGAATCCGGTGGCGAACACCTCCGGCATCGCGAGAAACTCTTCCGCTTCCGGATAAAGCGCCGGAACGGTTTTAGAAGGAGGCACGAGGAATTTGTGCTCGTATTTGAGTCCGGGCTTCAGGGTGTCTTTCATATCTCTCTCCTGGCGGAATTTATGCCGGGATACTCTTCTCCCGGGTGATGCGTATCACTTCCTGGATCCTGCGCAGGCCGCGCATGACGCTGGCAAGATGCTGGCGGCTGTTCACCTGCAGGGTGAAGTAGAGCGCCGTGTATTCCCCTTCGTTGGTGAAATGGACGTTCTCGATGTTGGACTCGGCGTCGGCGATGGCGGCGGCGACCTTGGCCAGCACGCCGCGCTGGTTGGCCACGATGAGCTTGATGCTGACCTCGAACAGTTTATTGATGTTCTTGTCCCATACGACATCCATCCATTCCTCGCTGCCACTGCGTCCCTTGCGCAGGGTCGGGCAGTCGTGGGTGTGCACGATGAGTCCCTGTCCGCTCTTGATGACGCCGATGATGGGGTCGCCGGGTATGGGGCGGCAGCACTTGGCGTATTGGACCGCCATGCCCTCGTTGCCCAGCAGGGTGATGATGCCGCTGCCGGAACCGACTTCCATCCGATTTCCTTCTCCTTCATTCATCCTTGCCAGTTGGCGCGCGATGACCATGTTCAGGCGTCGTCCCAGCCCGATATCGGCGAATATCTCCTGCCGAGATTTCGCACTGCTTTCTTTCAGCACGCGCTCCCAGCACACATCTTCGATATCTTGCAGCTTGAGTCCGAGCGAGTTGAGCGCCTGGCCGAGCAGGCGTTCGCCGAGCTTGGCCGATTCGCCCAGATGCATGGTCTTCAGCGCGTGGCGTATCTCGCCGCGCGCCTTGCTGGTGACGACATAGCTCAGCCAGGCCGGGTTCGGGTGCGCGAGCGTGGCGGTGACGATCTCGACGCGGTCACCGTTGCGCAACTCGGTGCGCAGCGGAACGAGTTCGGAATTCACCTTGGCCGCAACACAGCGGTTGCCGATGTCGGTGTGCACGCTATAGGCAAAATCGACCGCGGTCGCGCCGCGCGGCAGCGCGTAGATCTTGCCTTTGGGAGAAAACACATACACCTCGTCCGGGAACAGGTCGACCTTCAGATGTTCCAGGAACTCGACCGAATCGCCGCTCTGTGCGAGGCTTTCCAGCAGGCTTTGCAGCCACTGGTGGGTCTTCTGGTGCAGGTCGTTGATCTGCGCTTCCGATGATTTGTACAGCCAGTGCGAGGCCACGCCGCTTTCGGCCAGCTTGTTCATCTCCTGCGTGCGTATCTGCACCTCGATGGGCGTGCCGAACGGGCCGAACAGGGCGGTATGCAGCGATTGATAGCCGTTTCCCTTGGGGATGGCGATGTAGTCCTTGAACCTTCCGGGAAAGGGCTTGTAAAGGCTATGCAGTACGCCTAATGCGAGATAGCACGAAGGGATATCCTCGACCAGGACGCGAAAGCCGTAGATATCCAGCACCTGCGCGAAGGCCAGCGACTTGGACTGCATCTTCTGGTAGATGCCGTACAGATGCTTCTCGCGCCCGCGCACCTCGGCCTTGATATGGCTCTCTTCCAGGCGCTGGCGGATCGCTTCCAGTATCTTGCTGACCACCTCGCGCCGGTTGCCGCGCGCCACCTTCAGCGCTTTCGACAGCACCGCATAGCGGTTCGGGTACAGATATTTGAAACTGAGGTCTTCCAGCTCCTGATACAAATTATTCAGGCCCAGACGGTTGGCGATGGGCGCATAGATATCCATCGTCTCGCGCGCGATGCGCCGGCTCTTTTCTTTCGAGACGGAATCGAGCGTGCGCATATTGTGCAGGCGATCGGCGAGCTTGATCAGGATGACGCGCACGTCGCGCGCCATCGCCATCAGCATCTTGCGGAAATTTTCCGCCTGCGCATCCATGACGGTGTCGAACTTGAGCTTGTCCAGCTTGCTCAGGCCGTCGACCAGCTCGGCCACGGGTTTGCCGAACTGCTCGCCGATCTGTTCGATGCTGATGTGGGTGTCTTCCGCCACGTCGTGCAGCAAAGCGGCGGTGATGGCCTGCGCATCGAGATGCAGCGGGGTCAGGATACGGGCGACGGCGATGGGGTGGGTGACGTAGGGATCACCCGACTGGCGCAACTGACCCTGGTGTGCGGTGCGGCTGAAGGCGAGCGCAGATTCGATCTGCGCCACATCCTTAGGCTTCAGATAGGCAGAGACCTCTTGGAGAAGAATTTCAGCATCTGTCTGTGGCATAGATCATGTGGAAACGAAGCCGCCGGAAAAACCCCGGCGGCGTGGGATCAGGCCATGCCGCGGTTCAGTATCTCGATCCCGACCTTGCCTTCGCTGATCTCGCGCAGCGCGACAACGGTGGCTTTGTCCTTGCTGTTCTCCACCAGGTATCCGGCACCGTTCGCCAGCTGGCGCGCGCGATAGGCGGCGGCCAGGGTCAGCTCGAAACGGTTGGGGATATACTTCATGCAGTCTTCGACGGTGATGCGTGCCATGGTGTGCTCCTATTTGTGCAATTGATTGATGAGTGTTGCGTGACGAGTGAGCTGACTGTCGCGGTGCAGCCCGGAAGCGATGACCACTGCATCGAGTTGTTTCAATGCCTCGTCCAGCTTGTCGTTGATAATAACATAGTCGAACTCGGCCACATGCGAGATGTCATCGCGTGCCGCCTGCATGCGACGGGCGATCACTTCGGCACTGTCCTGACCGCGACCCTGCAGGCGGGTCTCCAGGGCGGACAGGGACGGCGGCAGAATGAAGATGGAGATGACATGCGGCATCAGCCTGCGCACCTGTTCAGCACCCTGCCAGTCGATCTCCAGCAGAATGTCTCGCCCCGAGGCAAGTTCTCTCTCTATCCACGATTGCGATGTGCCGTACAGGTTGCCGTAAACCTCGGCACTTTCCAGAAAATCGCCATTCTTCGCCATTTCCAGGAACTTCTCACGGCTGACGAAATGGTAGTCCTTTCCGTCGGTTTCTCCGGGACGCGGTGCGCGCGTGGTGTAGGAGACCGACAGGGCGATATGCTTGTTGCTCTTGAGCAGCGCGCTGACCAGGCTGGTCTTGCCCGCCCCCGAGGGTGCACTGACGATGAAAAGATTGCCGGACATTGTGTTCTCCTATTCGATGTTCTGTACCTGCTCGCGCATCTGCTCGATGAGTATCTTGATCTCCATCGCGCTGCGCGATACTTCCGCGTCCACCGATTTCGAGCCGAGCGTGTTGGCTTCCCGATGCAGTTCCTGCATCAGGAAATCCAGGCGTTTGCCGACTGCGCCGCCTTTTTCCAGCACGCGCTGCACCTCGGCGAGATGGGTCTGCAGGCGCGAGAGTTCCTCGTCGACGTCGATCTTGCTGGCGTAGAGCGTGATCTCCTGCCGCACGCGCTCGTCATCCTCGCTGCCCAGCGCCTCAAGCAGGCGCGCGCGCAACCGGGATTCATAAGCGAGTATGGCGGCGGGAACGCGGGGGGCGACGGCGGCGCGCAGCGCCTCGATCTGGGATACCCGTGCAAGCAGGAAGGTTTTTAGCTTCTCCCCTTCGCGTTGCCGCGCGGCCGAGAAATCCTTCAATGCCTGCCGTAACAGCGTTTGCAGCGTGACGTGCAATGTTTCGGCCGAAAGGGCGGGACTTTCCAGTACGCCGTTCCAGCGCAGCACGTCATTGACGGTAAGTTCGCGTGCATCCGGCAATGTTTCGCGGATCTGGCTGCTCCACAGGGACAGTTGCTGCACCATGACCTGGTTCAGGCGCGCCGGCTCCTGTGCGGATTGGCGCACGGCAAGGTTGATGCGGCATTCCACCTTGCCGCGGCTCATTTGGGCCGCGATGGCTTCGCGCAAAGCGGGCTCCTGCGTGCGCAACTCGTCCGGCATGCGCAATTGCAGGTCGAGATAGCGGTGGTTGACCGAGCGCAACTCAAGGGAAAGCGAACCGGAATCCAGTTCGGCGGCGACGGAGGCAAAACCGGTCATGCTGTAAATCATCAAAGTCTCCGGCGAAGTGGAAAAAACATAGGCTGAACGCCGCGCATTATATTACGATTGCACCTAGTCACAGACTCCCAGAGAACATTGGGTGCACAAAACACAGGGAGAAGATGAAGTTCGCAGTTCACCAGGCAAACCACATCGGCGGCCGGAAGTACAACCAGGACCGGGTGGGATATGCCTATACCAATGATGCGCTGTTGCTGGTGCTGGCAGACGGCATGGGCGGGCATCTGCATGGCGAGATCGCCGCGCAGATCGCCGTCCATTCCTTCATGCGCGCATTCGCCCGCCTCGAGCAAACGCGCGTAAAGGAGCCGGAGGTTTTCCTGCGCGCCACCATGCGCGCCGGGCATGACGCCATCTTCGACTATGCCCGCGCAGAAAAGCTCGGCGGCAATCCCGGCACCACCTGCGTCGCGGCGCTGGTGCAGGACGGACAGATATGGTGGGCGCACGCCGGCGATTCGCGTTTCTATCTCTTGCGCGGCAATGCGGTAGCGAGCGTGACGCACGATCACTCCGTGGTGCAGCAGTGGGCGGACTGGGGCATCATCAGTCCGGACGAGATGAAGACGCACCCCGACCGCAACAAGATCACCAACTGCCTGGGCGGCGTGGAGGACATGTTCTATGTCGATGTCTCGAAGCCGGTTGTGGCGGAAGCCGGCGACACCCTGCTGTTGTGCAGCGACGGCTTCTGGAGCCCGTTGACCGACGGGGAAATGTCGCAACTTTCATCCATTCGATCGATGCGGGAAAGACTCGACGAACTGATCGTCACGGCGGTGTACCGCGAAGGGATGCGGGCCGACAATACCACGGCCGTGGTGGCGCGCCTGGGCGATGGCGAGGAGGAGCATGCCACCGACGTGCCTGTGTGCATCACGCTGGACGAGCAGGACTTGCCGGGGAACTTCTGAGCAAGTCCGTTATAATCCGCGCTGTTTTCAATTTCCCAGAGGTCCCAGTTATGCGTCCCAGCCAGCGTAAGCCGGATCAGCTGCGTGCTATCCGCATCACCCGCCATTACACCAAACATGCCGAAGGCTCGGTACTCATCGAGTGCGGCGACACCAAGGTCCTCTGCACCGCCAGCGTGGAAGAACGCGTGCCGCCGCACAAGAAGGGCAGCGGCGAAGGCTGGGTGACGGCGGAATACGGCATGCTGCCGCGCTCCACCGGCGAACGCATGCAGCGCGAAGCGGCCAAGGGCAAGCAGTCCGGACGCACGCAGGAGATCCAGCGCCTGATCGGGCGCAGCCTGCGCGCCGTGGTCGATCTCGGCAAGCTCGGCGAGCGCACCATCACGCTCGATTGCGATGTGATCCAGGCCGACGGCGGCACGCGCACCGCCAGCATCACCGGCAGCTTCGTCGCGCTGCACGATGCGGTGAGCGGCCTGATGCAAAAAGGCCTGGTGAAGGAGAACCCGCTCAAGGAGGCCGTCGCCGCCATCTCGGTCGGCATCTTCCAGGGCACGCCAGTGCTCGATCTCGATTACCTCGAAGACTCGGCCTGCGACACCGACATGAACGTGGTGATGCTGGGCAGCGGCCATTTCGTCGAAGTGCAGGGCACGGCGGAAGGTCATCCTTTCTCGCGCGAGGAGATGGACACGCTGCTGGAGCTGGCCAAGCACGGCATCGGGCAGCTGGTGGAGATGCAGCTGAAGGTGCTGCAAGGCTGACGGGGAAGGGAATGCAAGTTCCCTGCGAACGGCGTCGCAAGGCGATCTGCAGGCATCCGGCGCGGGAACGACCGTCAATCGGCGATTCGGGGATGTCCTGCCTGAAGATCGCCGTCGTCATTGGGCTACAAGCAACGTGATATTGGACAGGCAATGAAGAAACTGGTCATCGCATCGAACAATCCCGGCAAGCTGCGCGAATTCCAGCGCATGCTGGCCCCGCTCGGCATCGAGGTGCTGACGCAGGCGCAGCTCGGCATTTCCGAGGCCGAAGAGCCGCACTGCACTTTCGTAGAGAACGCGCTTGCAAAAGCGCGCCATGTCAGCCGCGAAAGCGGCCTGCCGGCGCTGGCCGACGATTCCGGCATCTGCGTAGAGGCGCTGGGCGGCGCGCCCGGCGTGATCTCCGCGCGTTATGCCGGGGATAATCCGAAATCAGACCAGCGCAACAACGAAAAGCTGCTGCGCGAGATGCAGGGCGTGGCCGACCGCCGCGCGCATTATTACTGCGTGCTGGTGCTTGTGCGCCATGCAGACGATCCCCAACCGCTGATCGCCGAAGGCGAATGGCAGGGCGAAATATTCCATGAAGAACGCGGTGAGGGCGGCTTCGGCTACGACCCGATGTTCTGGCTGCCGCAGTTCGGCAAGACGGCGGCGGAACTGACGCATGACGAGAAGGCGCAGATCAGTCATCGCGCCAAGGCGCTGCAGGTGCTGATGCAGCGCTTCCCGCGCGCATGAGCGAACAGCCGCTGCAAGCATTCGGCATCAGGTCGCAGCCGGTGAATTTCCGCGCGCTGCCGCCGCTGTCGCTGTATATCCACATCCCTTGGTGCGTGCGCAAATGTCCCTATTGCGACTTCAATTCGCACGAGGCGCGCGGCAGCCTGCCGGAGCGGGAGTATGTGGCTGCGCTGGTGCGCGACCTGGAGATGGCGCTGCCGCTGATCTGGGGGCGCAAGGTGTATACCGTGTTCTTCGGCGGCGGCACGCCCAGCCTGCTGAGCGGGGAAAGCGTGACGGAGATCTTGCGCCAGGTACGCATGTTGCTGCCGCTGGACCATAACGCCGAGATCACGCTGGAAGCCAATCCAGGCACGGTGGAGGCGGACAAATTCGCCGCGTTCCGCGAGGCGGGGGTGAACCGGCTGTCGCTCGGCATCCAGAGTTTCAACGATGTGCACCTCCAGGCGCTGGGGCGCATCCATTCCGCCGCCGAAGCCAGATGCGCGATCGGGATCGCGCAGCAGCATTTCGACAATATCAACCTCGACCTGATGTATGCGCTGCCGCACCAGACGCAGGAGCAGGCCTTGCAGGATGTGCAGGCCGCGCTGCAATTCAAGCCGCAACACCTGTCCTGCTATCACCTGACGCTGGAGCCGAACACCCTGTTCGCGCACCACCCGCCACCCTTGCCGGACGACGATGCGAGCAGCGACATGCAGCAATCCATCGAAGCGCTGCTTGCCGCACATGGCTACGAACACTACGAGACATCGGCCTTCGCGCAGCCCGGACGACGCGCGAGGCATAACCTGAACTACTGGCAGTTCGGCGACTATCTGGGGATCGGTGCAGGCGCCCACAGCAAGCTGAGTTTTCACGATAAGGTGGTACGGCAGGTGCGTTACAAGCAGCCGCAAGCCTATATGGATGCGGTCTCGCGTGGTGAACCAGTGCTGGCACGACACAGTGAGGCGGAGCCTCGCAGTGCGAGAGTGCCCGCACTGCACCCCCTCCCGCAATCGGCCGGCTGCGCCGGTAACGTGTCGGGGGTGCAGGAAGAACACGACGTCTCGCATAACGATATCGCGTTCGAGTTCATGATGAATGCGCTGCGTTTGAACGAAGGGTTCGACAGTGCCCTGTTCACCGAACGCACCAGCCTCCCGTTGCTGTCGATACGCCGCGAACTTGCCGAAGCAGAAAAGCGGGGATTGTTGTTCCAGGACCACAAAAAAATCGCCCCGACAGAATCGGGGCGACGGTTTTTGAACGACCTGCTGCAGATATTTCTGCGGGAATAATCCCGACTCAAAGACCTCTTTACGGATTACATCTTCGGATGCGGATTGGACTTGTCGAAGTCGTTTTCCTTATAGCAGTGATTCAAATATTCTTCTTTCTTCTTGCCTGACAGCTTCATGTTGTCCGCATTGGTATCGCAATGCTGTTTCTTGTCATGCATGTCTTGCTCGTAGGATTTTTCTTCATCTACTTTTTTCAAACAGGACTTTATGAATTCTGCGTGTTTGGCGGTGTCGGTGATCTTGGCTGCTTGTTTATCGCAATCGTTGGTCGATTCATGTGCAAAGGACGGGGCAGCGAAAGCGGCAAGCAACAGGCAGGTTAATGTGATGAGGTGTTTCATGTCAGCTCCTTATAAAATTTTATAAAATTTATAGAATGATAAATAACGGCGCTACATACAAAATCGTAACAGAAATACGACGCTACGAACAAAATCGTAACAGAAATACCGAAAAATTTAACGTATTTTTAACATGCTAAATTAGGTGGGTATTAAAGGAGGATCTTGCGGAAAACAAGATCCCAAACGCCATGTCCCAGCTTGAGTCCGCGCAGTTCAAACTTGGTGAGAGGCCGATATGAAGGGCGCGGCGCGTAATCCGCCGCGGTGTTTTGCAGCAACGGCTCCGCGCTCAATACTGCCAGCACCTGCTCGGCATAATCCTGCCAGTCGGTGGCGACGTGAATATAGCCGCCGGGCTTGAGTTTCTTGACCAGTTGCGCGACGAATGGCGACTGGATCAGGCGGCGCTTGTTGTGGCGAGCCTTGTGCCAGGGGTCGGGGAAGAAGATATGGACGCCGTCCAGAGAGTTGTCTCCGATCATGTCGCGCAAAACTTCCACCGCATCGTGCTGCATGATGCGGATATTCCTGAGCTGTTCCGCATCGATCAGTTTGAGCAGGTTACCCACGCCTGGAGTATGGACTTCCAGCGCCAGATAGTCGTTCTCGGGATGCGCCTGTGCGATGGTCGCCGTGCTGTCGCCCATGCCGAAGCCGATCTCCAGTATCTTGGGTGCGCTGCGCCCGAAGGTCTGGTCGAGGTCGATCGGCCGCGCGACGTAATGGATGCCGTAGCGCGGCAGCCATGTGTCGATGGCGCGCTGCTGGGCGGTCGAAACCCTGCCTTGTCTTAGAACAAAGCTGCGGATATGTCTCTTGCTGAGATCGGTGGTGTCGGTCATGGCGATTGATTTCATGCCGTTCGCCCTGAGCTTGTCGAAGGGCGAATGGTGTGGCTGTTGAATCCGTTCATGCTTCGACATGCTCAGCAGGAACGGGAGTTAGTATCAGCTTCGCGTCGAAGAGATGATCCCCGCTGTCGGTGAGCTCGGGCTCGCGCTGTAAAGTTTTTTCGGCATGCGTCCCGCGAGGAATGCGCTGCGCCCGGCTTCGACCGCCTGCTTCATTGCCGAGGCCATCAATACGGGCTGTTGCGCGGCAGCGATGGCGGTGTTCATCAGCACGCCGTGGCAACCCAGCTCCATCGCGATCGCCGCATCGGAAGCGGTGCCGACGCCCGCATCCACGATCACCGGCACTTGCACGCGTTCCATGATCAGTTGCAGGTTCCATGGGTTGAGGATGCCCATGCCGGAGCCGATCAGCGAGGCCAGCGGCATGATGGCGACGCAGCCGATGTCTTCCAGTTGCTTCGCGATGATGGGGTCGTCCGAGGTATACACCATCACCTGGAAGCCTTCCGCCACCAGCGTTTTTGCCGCGGCGAGGGTTTCGATCACGTTGGGGTACAGGGATTGCGGATCGCCCAGCACTTCGAGCTTGACCAGGCTGTGCCCGTCCAGCAGTTCGCGCGCCAGGCGCAGGGTGCGCACCGCATCGTCCGCGGTGTAGCAACCCGCGGTATTCGGGAGGTAGGTGAATTTCGACATCGGCACTGCGTCGAGCAGGTTTGGCTCGTTGGCGTTCTGGCCGAGGTTGGTACGGCGGATTGCGACCGTCACGATCTCAGCGCCGCTGGCATCCAGCGCCGCGCGCGTCTCGGCGAAATCCTTGTACTTGCCGGTGCCGACCAGCAAACGGGAAGAATAACTTTTACCGGCGATGATTAATTTGTCGTTCATTAGCGTGTTCCTGATGAAGTTATTGGCTTTGTACAGCGTCTGCCGAATTGCCGGGCTGTGCTGATCAAGCCGCGGTTTAGCCGCCGCCAACGGCGACGACGATCTCAAGCTTGTCACCCGCAGACAGGGACTGAGTGGTGAATGTGCTGCGCGGCACGATCTCGCCGTTGCGTTCCAGCGCGATGCGTTTCCCGGTCAATCCCATCTCATCGATGAGGCTGGCGATAGCCATATTGGCGGGAAGCTGGCGAGGTTCGCCATTGATGCTGACGGTGATCACTTTGCTGTTATTGCCCATGATAGAATCTGCGCCGCATTCTACTATAAGCGGGTGTAGTTCAATGGTAGAACGGCAGCTTCCCAAGCGTGCGACACGAGTCGTGCGTTATTACCGCTAGGATTTAATTGCCTAGCATTTAAACAGCAGTTGACCCAGAACACCGGGAAGACTGCGAACGCGGCGAAAGCTGCATAAGTAATTGTTTTGCTGTTTCTAGTTGCATCGGAAGCTGACAAAACCGAGGGTTCAGCCCCTCGTAGTCTAGGAGCAGTGCGCCACTGGTAACGGTGGGGTGCTGAGCGCTCTGACAATGTAGCCACCTTACGGGGTATGTCAAGCCCCGTGAGGGGTTTGGTGTGATTTCGGGAGTTGCACCCGAATGAGGCACTAGGCTGAGTTGGATGGTTAACGTAATGTGAACCGCTGTTAAACGTCGTCAAGCTTGTAGAGCCAAAAGCAACTTGCAGTATCGGGCTCTGGCCAAAATGGCACGTGATCGGCTATTTGTTTGCTTGGTGCAAATACGCTGACATACGATCACCGGCGAAAAGGCGGAACCTTCCCAACTCTTGTTACTTGTGCGGAACGTGGTAAGCCCAATACGGTGTCCGGCCAGTTCGGCGGACAAAGGTGACCGCAAGGTCATCCGATACCATAGTGGGTAGAGGAAAGTGGAGAAAGCGAATGCTGTGCTGTAATGGTGCAGATAGGGGATGAAATGATTGCCCTGACGCGAAAGCGTGCAGACTTCCACTAGGTGATCTGTCGCGAGACAGGTTTGTAAAATCGTACCCAACGGGGATAGATGTATTATCCCTTAGGGGGTGATGCGTCTATTCCCTTCGGGATTACGCGGGTGTAGCTCAATGGTAGAGCTCTTGCTTCCCAAGCAAGTGACGAGGGTTCGATCCCCTTCACCCGCTCCAATATCGGAGGTTGATATGGACGCTAGGTATCAAAACGGCGATGTTGCCTCCGCAGGCTGGCACAGTTGGCACCAGATTCATTGGTCCGACGCACACCAATCTGTTGCGAGGTTACAGACGCGAATCGCGAAAGCGGTAAAAGCAGGCGAGTGGCGTAAAGCCCGCTCTCTGCAACGGCTCCTAACCCAATCCACCAGTGCGAAAGCATTGGCTGTGAAGCGGGTGACGGAAAACCGTGGTCGGAAAACTCCGGGTGTAGATGGTAAAACTTGGAGCACTCCAGAAGAAAAGTGGGAAGCAGTCCAAGGTCTCGGCAGCAAGAGATACAGACCGTTACCGCTGCGACGTATCCATATCCCCAAAGCAAATGGTGACAAGCGCCCACTGGGCATTCCAACCATGCGCGACCGGGCGATGCAGGCGTTGCACTTACTCGCATTAGATCCTGTCGCCGAGACAACCGGAGATTCGCACTCATACGGCTTCCGCCGTGAGCGCTCAACTGCCGATGCCATTGAACAAGTGCGAAATGCGCTTGGACGAAAAGCGTCGCCGCAGTGGGTGCTTGAAGGTGATATCAAGGGGTGTTTCGACAATATCAGTCATGACTGGCTGGCGGCCAATGTCTGTATGGACAGAGGCATCCTAAGGAAGTGGCTGAAAGCGGGGTTTATAGAGACGGGGAAATTGTTCCCAACCAATGCCGGGACACCGCAAGGTGGCATCATTTCCCCGGTGCTGGCTAACATGGCACTCGATGGATTGCAACGCGAGCTTAAAGGGCTGTTTCACACAGTCCGACAGGCGCGTGAAGCGAAAGTCAATTTGGTGCGTTACGCGGATGACTTCGTGATTACTGGCAGCTCGCGAGAGTTGTTGGAGGAGCGGGTCAAACCTCTGGTGGTGCAGTTTCTGGCCGCAAGAGGATTGGTTCTTTCAGAGAAGAAAACCACCATCACTCACGTGACGGAAGGGTTCGACTTTCTGGGATGGAATGTAAGGCGGTTCAATCGGATGCTGCTCACGCGGCCTTCGACGAAAAACGTCAAAGCATTCATGACCAAGTTGCGCGAAACATTGGGGGCAATGCGAACAGCCAAGCAGGAAGAGGTGATAGACAAACTTATGCCGATGATTCGCGGCTGGGCAAACTATCATCGAAGCCAAATGGCGTCGCGCACCTTCGCTAAATGTGATCACTTGATCTGGCAAATGTTGTGGCGTTGGGCGGTTCGTCGTCACCCTAACAAGGGAAAACGATGGGTCAAACAGCGTTACTTCGTGAGTTCCAAGGGGCGCGATTGGCGCTTTGCCGAGAGGGAGAAAATTTTGCCCATCCTGGGTGAGTTCCGGAAACGGGCTCATATCAAGGTGCAAGCAGAAGCGAATCCTTATGACCCGGCGTTCGACGAGTATTTCACCAGGCGGCTCGCCCGCAAGATGGATATGGCGCTCGAAGGACGCAGAAAATTACGTTGGTTGTGGTGGTGGCAGGAAGGGCTTTGCCCGATCTGTCTTCAAAAGATTACGCGCGATACGGGGTGGCATTTGCACCATCGGGTTAAGCGGTCTCAAGGAGGCTCGGATGTGCTCTCGAATCTGGAGTTGCTGCATCCGAATTGCCATCAACAACATCACGTTAACGAGTAAAGACCCCGCTGGCATTGTTCTTCACTGAGCAATGTTTCTGGGTTGCTTGAGCCGAATGCAGGGAAACTTGCACGTTCGGTTCTTAGGGGAGGGGGTGACCGCGAGGTCGCCTCCTTACCCTCCTGCATACGACGGTTCGATCCCGTTCACCCGCTCCAATCATATTGCTCGATCAGCGAAATTCACGCAGATAGCGCCTCTCGAAATAGCGCTTCGCCCAGTGAAACAGGCGCGATGACGGCAACACCCAGTTGCGTTTTGGATCGCGGTAAACCAGTATGCCCGCATTAACGCTATCGACGACGCAGATCAGTTCGGTACGCGGGCGCGCCGTGGGTGCCTTGCCTGCAAGCGCCAGCAGCAGGTTCTCTGCCGCTGCACGTGCCTGCAGGTCGGCCATGTGCGCCTGCTTCGGCAGCCAGTCCGGCCCCGGATAACTGCCGGCATCGCCGGCCACGAACACACGCTCCATACCCTTGACCTCACAGAACTCGTTAGCGGGAAAGAAGCCGCCATCGGACAATGCGATGCCGCTGCTTTCCGCCCACGCCGGGCCGGTGAGTCCGGGCATGAACAGGATAAGGTCGGCCGGGATGTCGGCCGCTTCAGTGCTTACCGCGGTTGCGGAGAAGCCCTTGATCTTGTGCCCGAGCTGTGTGGCGATATCGCGTTTCTGCATTTTGGCGAGCAAGCCTTTTACCGCCTTCTCACCCAAGCGTTTGCCCGGTTCGGCGGCGGCGTTGAAGAAGGTGAGCTGGAAGCGCTCGCGCTTGCCCTTGCCCTGCTGGCGCAACCAGGTGTCCACGCCGAACAGCAGTTCAAACATCGGGCCGCCACGCATCGCCGACGGTTCCTTCGGGTTGGCGCCGAAGCCGAAGGCGATGCTGCCGCCCTCCATCTCGCGCAGCCGCTTGCCGATGGCTTCTGCGGCGGATACGCCCTCGCACAGCGTCAGTGCGTGCTCGATGCCCGGCATGCCTTTGAGGAAACGCCCGCCGGTGGCGATGATGAGCGCGTCGTTCTCGATCTCGCCGCCTTCGGTCAGCACGGTGCGCCCGCCATTCTTCATGCCGGTCACGCTGCCGGATATATGATCGATGCGGTATTTGTTCAGGAAACGAGCGAGCGGAATGACCAGGTCTGAACCTTTCCTGATGCCGGGCGGTATCCAGATCAGGCTGGGCAGGTAAACAAAATCTGTCGTCGGCGAGATCAGGGTGATGCTGGCTTCCGGTGCACCCTTCCGCAGTTCACGTGCGGCAGTCAGTGCGGCAAAACCGGCACCCAGGATGACGATGCGGGCAGATTCATGGGACATGTGCAGTCTCCGGCAATAGCAAGGGGATGTGCCGAGAGCAGATCAGCGGATACGCCAGGAAGCATGACAGTTCACGCAAGCGCCGGTCAGGTTGGGCAGCAACGCCTGCGCGCGGTCGCGTTCTCCCGCCTGCGCCGCCTTCGCAAATTCACTGGCGGCGCGGTGGCCTTCCATGCCGAGCGCATGCATGGCTGGTGGCATATGCGGCCCCGGGCGTGCCTCGAAGGGTTTGTCGCGGTGCCTGCCTTGGGCGGATAGGCCGAGTTGCTGTTCAGCTATCGCGCCGGCCTCCTTAAGCTTGTCGGTTGCAACCAGCGTGAGGATTTCGTTGAGGGCGATCAGATTGTTCAGCATCTCCTGCCGCAGTGTCTCCTGGGCGGGCAGCGGCAGGGTGGCCAGTTGGCGCGTATCTTCGGCCAGCGCCGGACCCGCCAGCAGCAAGCCCATGAGCCACAGGCGATGCAGGCCGCGCGGTCTCATTCGTGAAACTCGTGCCAGAGTGCGTTGACCACGGCGAACAGGATGGCCATCGCAAGGCCCAACATCCAGGTGAAATACCACATGCGAATCTCCTTGAGTTTAATAAGCGGAATGGTCGTTGGTCTCGATGTAGGCGTTGGTGACTTTGCCCGCCATCATCCTGTATGCCCAACCGGTATAGGTAATCACAATAGGGGTGAAGATCAGCGCGGCCCAGAACATGACTTCCAGGGTCAGGTGGCTGGACACGCTGTCCCACACCGTCAGGCTGGAGCGCGGATCGCTGGACGAAGGCATGATGAAGGGAAACATGGCGACGCCCGCAGTGCCGATGACGCCGAGTTCAGCGATGCCGCTGGCGATGAAGGCCAGGACCGGTTTTCTCGCCCAGGCAAACAGCAGGGCCAGCAGGCCGCCTGCGAAGGCGGCGCCCGGCACTGCCCAGAGCGCTGGATGCTTTGCGAAATTGTCCAGCCAGGCGCCCGCCTGAATCTCGACTGTCTTGTCCAGCGGGTTGGGCAAGGCGCCGGGATCGACCACGGAGGTGATGACATAGCCGGGCATGTCCGAAGCAACCCAGATACCGGCAATGGTGAAGGCAGCCAGCATCAGGGTGCCGAAGATCAGTGAAGCTTTTCTGGCGCGTGTGTAAACGGCACCCTCGGTGCGGATCATCAGATAGTTCGCGCCGTGGAAGGTGAGCATGGACAGGCTCACAACGCCGGACAGCAATGCGAACGGATTGAGCAGCCCCCAGAACGTGCCGGTGTAGACTGGCATCAGGTTGTCTTCGAAGTGGAAGGGAACACCCTGCAGCAGGTTGCCGAAGGCGACACCGAAGATCAGCGCCGGTACGCTGCCGCCGACGAACAGGCCCCAGTCCCAGGCGCTACGCCAGCGCGGATCGGCCACCTTGGAACGGTAATCGAAGCCGACGGGACGGAAGAACAGCGCCCACAAGACGATCAGCATGGCCCAGTAGAAGCCCGAGAAGGCGGTCGCATAGACGAGCGGCCAGGCGGCGAAGATGGCGCCGCCGGCGGTGATGAACCAGACCTGGTTGCCGTCCCAGTGCGGGCCGACCGTGTTGATGACCACGCGGCGTTCCACGTCGTTCTTGCCGACGAAAGGCAGCAGTGTGCCCACGCCCATGTCGTGACCGTCCATGACGGCAAAGCCGAGCAGCAGTACGCCGACCAGCAGCCACCAGATGATTTTCAGGGTTTCATAATCGAGCATGATATTTTCCTCACTGTGCGGATTTCAGGGCGGGTGCAGCTTCTCCCGCATAACGGCCGGTACCCAGGCTGGAAGGGCCGAGACGTGCGTACTTGAACATCAGGTACATCTCCACCACCAGCAGGCCGGTATAGAAGAACATGAAGCCGGCGAGCGAGCCGTACAGGCTGTTGACCGAAATGGTCGAGGTGGAAAGGTTTGTCGGCAGGATGCCGAAGATGGTCCACGGCTGGCGGCCATATTCCGCCACGAACCAGCCCATCTCAGAGGCGATCCACGGCAGCGGGATGAACCACAAGGCCCAGCGCAGCAGCCAGCGCTTTTCCTGGAAGGTGTTCTTGGCCGAGTACCAGAACGACAGCGCAAACAGTGCAAAGAAGGAGAAGCCCAGAGCGACCATGATGCGGAAGGTCCAGAACATGGGAGCGACCCTGGGGATGGAGTTGCGCGCCGCCTGCGCGATCATTTCCGGCGTCGCCAAAGAGACATCGGCGGTGTATTTCTTCAGCAGCAACCCGTAGCCCAGATCGGCCTTGTGCTCTTCGAAGCTAGCTTTGGTCGCATCGTCGGCGGTCTTGGCGCGCAATTGTTCAAGCGCCTTGACGGCGATGATGCCGCTCTTGATGCGTTCGGCGGCCCGCGCTTCGAGCTGGTCTATGCCGGGGATCTGCGTGTTCGCGGAGCGGGTGGCGATCAGGCCGAGGGCGTAGGGGATCTTGATCTCGGCCCTGTTCTCGCGCTTTTCGTCGTCGGGAATCGCAAACAGCGTGAACGACGCGGGGGCTGGCTCGGTCTTCCACATGCCTTCCAGCGCAGCTAGTTTAGTCTGCTGGTGTTCGGTGACGGCATAGCCTGATTCGTCGCCCAGCACGATCACGGACATGGCCGAGGCAAAGCCGAACGCGGCCGCGATGCGGAACGAGCGCTTGGCGAATTCGATATCCCGGCTTTTCAGCATGTACCAGGCGCTGATGCCGAGCACAAACATGGAGCCGGTGACGTAACCGGCCGACACGGTGTGCACGAATTTGGCCTGGGCCGCCGGGTTGAACACCAGGTCCTTGAACGACGTCATCTCCATGCGCATGGTCACGTAGCTGAATTGCGAGCCCACCGGGTTCTGCATCCAGCCGTTGGCGATGAGTATCCATACCGCCGACAGGTTGGAGCCGATCGCCGTGAGATAGGTGATCAGCAGGTGCCTGCGTTTGGAAAGCTTGTTCCAGCCGAAGAAGAAGAGGCCGATGAAAGTGGATTCGAGGAAGAATGCCATCAGGCCTTCGATGGCCAGCGGCGCGCCGAAGATGTCGCCGACGTAGTGCGAGTAATAGGCCCAGTTGGTGCCGAACTGGAATTCCATGGTGATGCCGGTGGTGACGCCGAGTGCGAAATTGATGCCGAACAGCTTGCCCCAGAATTTGGTCATGTCCCGGTAGATCTCCTTGCCGGTCATGACGTACACCGTTTCCATGATGGCCAGCAGGAACGAAAGGCCCAGCGTCAGGGGGACGAACAGGAAATGGTAGAAGGCCGTGGCGGCAAACTGCAGCCGCGACAGGTCAACGACTTCTTGGGTGATCATTTGTGTTTCTCCTCGTGAGGTTCAGTTGTGTTCGCTGGCGGTGGCGCGATCAGGGCGGCGGCGACACGGTCCGGGTCCATGCCCTCGGTCATGCCGTGGATCGACGGATGGCTGAAGAAGGCATACCAGAGGCCGTAGAGCACCATCAACTTGATCGCCAGTGCAATGGTGATCTCGCGGCGTAGCGTCTTTCTCGCGCCGTCAGTGTTGCGTTTCAGCCGTGGCAGTTGCATGTGTGACCCTGTTCGCTGCCGTGAGCGTGGTCGTCGTCCAGGTCGCCGTGGTCGTGATTGCAACCTGCGCCGGGCGATTTCACACGGCCCGCGATGAAGGCTTCGACTGCCATGCCGGGATCGATTTCTTCAGTTGCGACCACCAGCACGCCGCGCGCAGCCAGGTGCTGGACAAAGCCTGCACCGGCACCGCCGGTGATCAGCACATTCATGCTGTCGAGGGGGTGTGCGGCGCGATGATCGAAGCCATGGATGGCCATGTCGGTATCAAGATCGAGTCGTTCCACTTCGCGGGGAGGTTCCTGTCCGTCGGCTTCGAAGACGATGAAGCGGCGTGCGCGTCCGGCGTGACCGGTGACGGTGCGGTAATTCTGGCTGGTGACTGCTATGCGCATGAAATTCTCCTGACTGTTGGTTGGGAGGAAGCGACGAGCGTCGAAGCAGCGGGTAAGTACTGTTTGCGAGAGGAGCGCACCCTGACTGTTTCTGGCGGCAAAGGCTACGCCGCTTCCATGAGCTCTGCAATGCAAGGCGTGTGCCATGTTTGTCATAAAAAATCTAACAGCTTAAGTTCGTTGCAATTTCGACATCCGCTTGCGGCGAAATGTCGCAGGCAGTAGATACAGAAAACCGCCGGCATTTCTGCCAGAGTGGCAGGGCGTCTGACAGGCTGGCAGGTGAGGTCAATCTCCAAGCCGTTTTAACTTCCGGTACAACGTTCTTTCGCTGATGCCGAGTTCGGCCGCCAGCTTTTTGCGACTGCCGCGATGATGGGCGAGCCGGGTCTCCAGGGTCTGGCGCTCCAGCTCTTCCAGGCTTGCGGATTTGTAGGCGTCGTTTGCAGGCAATGCGCGACCCGAGCGCACTTCTTCGGGCAGGTGTATCGGCTGGATCGCCTGACCATCACATAACAGGCTGGCGCGTTCGATGATGTTCCGAAGTTCGCGCACGTTGCCGGGATAGTCGTAGTGGCACAACAGATCAACGGCCTCGTCGGAAATAGCCAGGTTCCGGCCTGCAGCAACGCGCGACAAGAGGGATTCTGCCAGCAGAGGAATGTCGGTCGAGCGTTCCCGCAATGCAGGGAGTTCAACCGGAAAAGTATTGAGCCGGAAGTAAAGATCCTGCCGGAAACCGCCGCTGGCCACCATTTCGCGCAGGTTGCGGTGCGTTGCCGACACCAGCCGGATGTCGGCCCTGTGCGGCTCCGCGGAGCCGACGCGCCGGTAAGTACCGGTTTCAAGCAGGCGCAAGAGCTTGACTTGCATGACGAGCGGAATATCGCCCACTTCGTCAAGGAACAGCGTTCCTCCGCTGGCCGCCTCTATCAGTCCGGTACTTCTAGTGGTGGCACCGGTAAAGGCGCCTCGTTCATGACCGAACAGTTCGCTTTCGAACAGGGTCTCGGTCAGCCCCGAGCAATCCAGCGTCACGAAGGGTTTGTCGGCTCTGCGGCTGGCGTCGTGTATGGCCTTGGCCACGAGTTCCTTGCCGGTGCCGGACTCGCCCAAAAGCAGCACGGTGGCTTCGGAAGGCGCAACACGCGCAACCATTTCAAGCATGTGCTGGAAGGCCGGCGCTCGCCCAACCAGCCCTTGTGCGTCAGACAATCCGCGGGCAACGGCGAGGGGTTCCATCTTTTCGACGAAATAGGCGATTTCGCCATCGGCATCCCGAATCGGGGATAGCTCGATATTGACGTATGCCTCGCCCCGCGGAGTTTGATGCAGGTGGAGAACGCGTTCCCGTTGCCCGGAGCGGAGGCTTTGCTGGAGCGGGCAGGTCTCTCCCGCCTGATTGCAAGGGACGCTGAAGTGGTGGGAAATATCGAAGCAGGTACGGCCGGCGTACTCCTGCTTCTCACCGAAACTGCGTCGGTAGGCATTGTTTGCAGCCAACACCCGGTACTGGCGATCGCACAGAATGTGCGGCTCAGAGAGGTTGTTTATGAATGAAACCAGTTCGGGAAGTAGAGTTGATTTCATAAGATAGCAATTCGCATGAGTGACAAACACTGCCATGATGGCAGTGCTGGCACTGTCGTGCAAGAGATTGCAACAAAATAAACGCCTTAATTGATTGTATTTAAAATGTATTATTTTTCTGAGGCGTGGCGCGAATCTTGCGTTGGGTTTGCCTGTCTGCTTTCATATTGAAGAACTCAAGCATGATATTTCGGCAAATCAGAAACGCTCCGACCGGCGCTTATAGCTATGTTCTGGGCGACAGCAACAACAGGGTAGGCATAGCCGTGGATCCAGTTGAAGAGAGTCAGGATGTTTTGCTTGCTCTGATTGGCGATTTGGGACTGGATTTGCACTTGATTCTATTGACCGGTGCGCATCCGAGTGCAGGCAGGAGCGCTGCGTCGCTGCGCAGCCGAACAGGCGCAGCTGTTATCGCAGGTTCGGACTGTAAGCGCTTGGAAACTGATGTGCAGGTCGCTCATGGTGCGTACCTCGCATTCGGTGATGAGGTCGTGCATGTCATTGGCACACCCGGTAACACGCTATGTAGCGTATGTTATCGCTGGAGGGACCGGCTGTTTACCGGCGCCACCCTGCTCATTGGAAGTTGCACCAACGCCAGTATGCCTTGCGAGGATCCGGGGACGCTGTTTGACAGTGTGACGACCAAGCTGTTTACATTGCCGCCGGAGACGCTGATCTACCCGGGGCTGGATGCAAATGGACGCACTGTATCGACCATATCGGAGGAAAAGGCATCGAACCGGTGTTTCAGTAACCGTAGCAGGGACTTTTTTGTGACGTTAATGTCTGCGTAGCTGTCATCGGATGACACGCCCCCGTTACCTTCTCTGTTTTTCAATTTTCGGGATCGAAATGATTCGAGGCTGTGATTTTTTGAAGGCTGAGGCATACGCATAACTACGTATATTTTGGAGCGTTGCCGAAGCACGACTATGCCAATTGGCTTCCAATCAACTGTCTTGAATTCATCGGCTTTAAATACACCCAGTTTCTTTTTGTGAAGAATTTTCGAGTGGACACAGCCTGTTTAACGAATGTTTTATGCATATTTAACGTAAGCTTGACGTAAGGGGTTTTAACTGAGAGGATGCCGGCTGGCCTGTACTTGAATCGCTAACCTGATGAAACTACTCGGGTAATTTGGATTCAAAACCCGACTTTTGATTTCAGTCATTGCCGGTGGCTATGCCACTGTTAATTAGAAAGTTTATGAAAGCCGTAAGTATGCTGTAAGGGGAAAGTGCGCAAGACACGTCACAGATGCAAGGGGTGTTTTGAGTATTTTGAGTATTTATTGTTAACTTGCTCGAGGAGGAGACTACTGTGGAAGCTACGCAAGCGACACCAGTAAAGTACGATATGGAAGTCGTCCGATGGTTCACCATCGCGGCTGCCATTTATGCAGTCGTTGGGACACTGGTCGGTGTGTATATCGCATCGGAATTGGCGTTCCCGTTTTTGAATTTTGATATCCCATACATCACTTTTGGACGCTTGCGTCCGTTGCACACCAACGCGGTAATTTTTGCATTCGGTGGCTGTGTGTTGATGGCAACCGGTTTCTACATGGTGCAACGTACCGGAGCCACCAAACTGTGGAGCAATGGCTTGGCCTGGTTCACGTTCTGGGGCTGGAACCTGATTATCGTGCTGGCTGTGATCACTCTGCCGCTGGGGATGTCAGAAGGCAAGGAGTATGCCGAGTTACCATGGATTGTGGATATCCTGATCGCGGTCGTGTGGCTGTCCTTCGGTCTGAACCATATTATGACCGTGGCGATCCGCAAGACTTCGCATATCTACGTCTCCAACTGGTTCACCATGGCCATGATCGTGATGATCACCTATTTGCATGTGGTCAACAGCCTGGCTATTCCCGTCAGTTTGACTAATTCCTATTCCATCTTCTCCGGCGTGCAGGATGCCATGGTGCAATGGTGGTGGGGCCACAATGCCGTAGGTTTCTACCTGACCGGCGGCTTCCTTGGCATCATGTATTACTTTGTACCCAAGCAATCTGGTCGTCCCGTGTTCTCTTATCGCCTTTCCGTGCTGCACTTCTGGGCGCTGACTTTTGGCTACGTTTGGCTGGGCGCGCACCACCTGCAATACACTGCATTGCCTGACTGGACCGGCTCTTTGGGGGCAGCGGTTTCACTGGCAATGATCATCCCGTCCTGGGGTGGAGCGATGAACGGCATGATGACGCTGTCCGGTGCATGGGATAAGTTGCGTACCGACTACATTTTGCGCTTCCTGGTTGTTTCTCTTGCGTTCTACGCGATGTCCACGTTCGAAGGTCCGGTCATGTCCATCAAGACCGTTAACGCGCTGTCTCACTACACAGACTGGACTGTGGGTCACGTGCACTCGGGTGCTTTGGGCTGGATGGCAATGGTTGCTTACGGCGCGATGTACCACATGGTGAAGAAGCTGTGGGGGGTAGAAAAGATGTATTCCGACAGTCTGGTGAACGTCCACTTCTGGCTTGCGACCATCGGTACTGTGGTGTATGTCGTTGCGATGTGGGTCTCCGGCATCATGCAGGGGCTGATGTGGCGTGATTACGATGAGTACGGCACATTGACCTATACCTTCGTTGAATCTGTCTCGGCGATGCATCCGTACTATGCGATGCGTGCAGCCGGTGGCCTGATTTTCAACATCGGTACCATCATCGCTCTGTTCAACATCGTGATGACCGTGCGTCAGGCAAGCGCTTTGCGCTCTTCCGGCGCCGTTCCCGCTAAAGCATAAGGAGTGAGACATGTCTGATCACGACAAAATCTATTCGACCAAATTTCAGGACAATATTGAACGCCACACTGTTCTGATGTTTGTGATGATTGCAATTGCAGTGGCGGTCGGCGGTATCGTCGAAATCGTTCCGTTGTTCTATCTGCCCAATACCGCGATGAGCGGCGGGAACGGTACTTACAACGGAACGGCCCACAAGGATAAAGAGGGTAACGTTGTTCCGATGGATAAAATCGTCTGGAATCCGGCAACATCCGCCCACAAGACTCTGGAAGACTGGCAACCCGGCGACGGTGTTCGTCCCTATAAGCCTCTGGAATTGGCTGGGCGTGCTGTCTATATCCGCGAAGGCTGCTATCTGTGTCACTCACAGCAGATACGTCCGTTCCGCGACGAAAAGGATCGCTACGGTCATTATTCGATTGCAGAGGAGTCCATGTACGACCACACCTTCCAGTGGGGTTCCAAACGCACAGGACCGGACCTGGCCCGTGTCGGAGGCAAGTACTCGGATGAATGGCATCGCCGTCATTTGAGCTATCCGCGTGAAGTGGTGCCGGAATCTGTCATGCCGAACTTCTTCTGGCTGGAAAAGATGCCTGTGAATGTGACGGAGACCGTGCAAGCGATGAAGGTCATGACCATCATGCCGTTCAATCCGGTACCCAAGTCTATTTACACGCCTGCCTATATCGACGGCGCTGCTGCGCAGTTGGAAGGTAAGACCGATATGGATGCCCTGATTGCTTTCCTGCAGGGATTGGGCAACCACGTCAAGTTCGAAGAGGGTGTCAACTATCGTGACTAAGCTAATGGGATATCTTGGCATGGATGTCGCAGCCATGACCACCAACGATTGGCTGGGCGTCTTTTTTGTCCTGGTTGCTGCGTTTGGAATGGTGGCGGTATATGTCATGGTGTTCCGTCCGGCTAACAAGGCCACGTTCGAGTCCCAGCGCAGTATGGCGCTGGATGACGAAGACCCTATCAATATGGGAGAAAAAAGATGAGTGATAAACACGATGCAAGTGGCGTGCCGACAACCGGTCACGTTTGGGACGACGACTTGGGGGACTTTACCAACCAGCCCCCGAAGTGGTGGATGCTGGGTCTCACGGCCAGTGCGATTTGGTGTGTGGTGTATTGCCTGTTCTATCCGTCCATTCCGGTTTCCAACGCACACGGTTTTTTCAAGGGGATCGGTGGCTGGACCGCGATTAACGAGATGGAAGCTGATAAAAGCGTGGTGGACGAGGTTCGCGGCAAGTATGAGGCCAAATTGAAAGACATGACGCCTGCTGCAATTTTGGCCGATAGCGAACTGACCGAGTATGTGACCCGTTCCGGCAAAGTACTGTTCGGCGACAACTGTGCGGCCTGCCATGGTACTAACGGAGTTGGCACAGTGGACAAGCAAGGTCTGTTTGCGCCCATTCTGCGAGACGATGACTGGCTGTATGGCGGCAAGATCGACGACATCCATACATCCATTGTTGGCGGTCGCCAGGGTGTGATGACTCCGCACAAAGGCGTGCTGTCCGACCAGCAGATCGATGACGTGGCACAGTATGTCAAGGCAATGAGTGAAGAAGGCAAGGACAAGGCAGATGCCGACTCAGCAGTTGCCGCCGGAAAAAAAGTGTTCATGGAGAGTGACTGCACTGCATGTCACGGTGCAGATGCCAAGGGAATGCAGGCCATGGGCTCGGCTAACCTGACGGACAAGGTATGGCGCTTTGACGGGTCATTGGAAGGCATCAAGAAGACGGTTGCGTATGGTGTGAATGCCGGTCCCGATGCTCGTATAGCTGTGATGCCATCCTTCAAGGCAGCTGGCAAGTTGAGCGATGCAGAGATAAAGAAATTGGCTGTGTATGTGTACAAATTTGGCGGCGGTCAGGCCGACGCCCCGGTAGCTAAATAAGTCTGTCTCGGTCTGCACGGGTCACGCCGTGCAGACGTTTACTAAAAAAGGAGTAAATGAGATGAATCATGATGCGGTTTTCTGGGGTGTACTTATAAGTGTGGCTGGTTCGGCGGTTGTTGCAGCCTGGTTGCTCTTTGTAGCGTTTCGAAATGCGACCAAGGACAAGGACAAGAAGTAGTTTGCTGGTTATTGCGAAAGGGAGGAGAGCTATACTCTCCTCCTTTTTTCATAGTGCGTAAGGTATTTGCGAATCAATTTGTTTGAAATGGACAAGCCGATTCGGAAGCATCTTGACTGCAGTCATATCAAAAACTGACGAATAAAATTCTAGGAGAGTAGCGTGAATAATGAAGCAGAAAACAAGGAGATGGGTGCCGTCACGACCATCTATCACGAATTCGAGTCGTGGAACGCAAACCTTGGGGAGAAAACAATTCATGCCAAGCGCATGCCCGGCTTTTTCCGTACCATTAAAAACTACACGCAACTGGCACTATGGCTACCGTTTTTCTTGGGGCCTTACCTGCGCTGGAACGACAAGCAGGCAATTCTGTTCGATATCCAGAATCGCCAGTTTCACTTCTTCAGTCTGACGGTGTTGCCGCAAGATATCTGGATGCTGTCACTGGTCCTGCTGATGGCGGCGATGACGCTGTTCGCAGTGACATCTGTCGCTTCGCGGGTGTGGTGCGGCTATTTCTGCTTTCAGACAGCATGGACGGACTGGTTCACCTGGCTCGAAGATAAAATCGAGGGAAACCCTGCCGCCCGGCGTAAATTGGACGATGCGCCGCTGAGCCTGGACAAGATCAAGAAAAAAGGACTCAAGCATGCTCTGTGGATGGTACTCGCCTTGCTTACTGGTATCAGCTTCTCTGTCTGGTTCGTTGATGCGCACACATACTGGGATAACCTGATTCATTTCAATCTCCCCAAGGTTGGCTGGGTTGTGCTTGCCATGTTCTTTTTTGGCACCTATATCCTTGCGGGATTTTTGCGCGAACAGGCCTGTTTCTGGTTATGCCCCTATGCGCGTATACAGGGAGTCATGAGCGATTCGCAGACCATCCTGCCGGCATACGACGTGAAGCGCGGCGAGCCGCGCGGCAAATTGCGCAAAGGTGGCGGAGCTGTTGCTGAACAAGGCGACTGCATCGACTGCTTCCAGTGCGTGCAAGTCTGCCCAACTGGCGTGGATATCCGCAACGGTCAGCAACTCGGCTGTATTACCTGCGGACTGTGTCTGGACGCATGCGATGCCGTCATGGACAAGATCGGCAAGCCGCGAGGACTGATCCGGTATGCATCGCTGGATGAATTCTCGGGCAAGCGGGCAAGGAAGATATATCAGCATCCACGCACGCTTGTCTATGTCGGGATTATCCTTGTCGCTCTTTCCGGTATCGTGTACGGACTGACCCACCTGGGTGCCATGACGTTGAGAGTGATTCCCGACCGCCAGCCTTTGTTTGTTACCATGAGTGACGGTTCTATCCAGAACAAGTATGAATTCAAAGTGGTCAACAAGACGGACAAGGATATCCACGTAAAAGTATCAGCCGAGGGTGGAATATCCGGGCAAGTGATCATAGGCGCCGAAGAGCCTCCAATAACGCATCATGGGCGCGGCACCTCATTCACCATCTTTGTCAAGGCGCCAGGCGCAAACGTCACGCAAGAGATAACGCCAATTGAATTCAGGGTGGAAGGGGTTGAGGATCCAGCCGTTTCAGCCGAATACAACAGCAAATTCAATGGCCCAAAACATGAATAGGAGCGAAGAAAATGATTTCACAAAACAATAAAACCGGTTTGCGCAATCCCTGGGTATGGGGCATGCTGGTTTTGATCATGGTAGTGCTGGCAGTGAATGCAACCTTCGTCTGGTACGCTACCAAAGGGACTCGCTCAACACTGGTCGATCGCGATTACCAGACCAAGGATCGCAAATCGAACGAGGAGGAACTGAGCGAGCTTAGGGCGCAACATGCCTTATCTTGGCAGACGGAAGTCAAAAAACCGGCATCGGTTGTGATGGGCATTCCGACTCCCTATGAGATCGGCGTGACGGACAGAGCAGACCAGCCGGTAAGTGGTGTTCTGGAAGTGGTCGCCTATCGGGCATCCGATGCCAGCAAGGACTTTTCTACCACATTCAAGGAAGTTGCTCCCGGCCGCTATCAGGGATACATCAGTTTCCCACTCAAGGGGTATTGGGAGTTGCATATTCGTATACAGCGCGGCGAGGACATCTTTAACGTGGCGACAGACAAGTTCATGGTCGCTGCGGCGTCGTAGTTGTCAGTAAAGCTGCATGACGCTGCGTAGCCATTCCGACGCGGGCGGCTGCTTTCACTGCGGGCTGCCGATACCGCCAGAGGCTGATTTTCATGCTCGACTGGATGATGCAGAGCGGGATTTCTGCTGCTTCGGCTGCCAGTCGGTGTGCAGTGCGATCTATGAGGCCGGATTGCAGGGCTACTATCAGCGCACGCCGGAGGGTGTGTTACTCGCGCCTCCCCCCGAGCTTCCCAAAGACATCGAGATTTACGACTTTGACGAAGTGCAGCAGGAATTCACCACTTCATCGGGCGATATCCGCGATATCCATCTGCTGGTCGAGGGGATTCATTGCGCAGCCTGTGTTTGGCTCATCGAGCGCGGATTGCAGCGCGCTCCCGGAGTGCAATCGGCCGACGTCAATCTGGCGGCGAAGCGCCTGCACCTGCGCTGGGACAACTCGCGCAGCAAATTATCCGACCTGATTCGCGCGCTGGCAAAGATCGGCTATGCCGCCGTACCCTACGATCCGGAAAGCGCAGAAGGCGTAATCCAGAAATCAAATCGGGCCATGCTCTACCGCCTGTTCTTCGCCGGCTTTGCCATGATGAACATGCTTTGGATATCCATTGCGCTGTATAGCGGTGCGGACCACGACGAGTTCAGGCAATTTTTCCACTGGGTCGGACTGGCGCTGGCCACACCGACTTTGCTGTATTCCGGATATCCATTTTACCGCGGCGCATTGGGCGGCTTGCGCGGCGGTCATCTTACGATGGACATGCCTATTGCCATAGGCCTGAGCGTGACTTATGCCTACTCGTTGTATGTGACCGTAACGCACAGCACCATCGGTGAGGTGTATTTCGACACCGTTACCAATCTGATTTTTGTGATTCTGATCGGGCGCTATCTGGAAGGGATGTTCAGGCACCAGGCGGTTTCAGCCACCAAACGCCTGATGGAATTGCAGCCGCGCGTCGCCATTGTAATGCGTGACGGCGAGGAACAGATGACACCGATACGCGGCGTGAAACTGGGAGATCACGTGCTCATCAAACCGGGCTATAAAGTGCCGGTGGATGGTGTAGTGCTTGAAGGCCACAGCTCAGTGGACGAGGCCATGCTGAGCGGTGAATCCGTTCCAGTCAGCAAATCGGCGGGTGCACAGGTCTTCGCAGGCACGGCCAACACGAATGGGGCGCTGCTGGTGGAGGTGCGCGCGCAGTTGCAGGACACGACCTTGTCCAGGATCATCAGACTGGTCGAAGAAGCGCAGTCATCGAAAGCGCCCATACAACGCTTGGCCGACGCCATCGTGCCGTGGTTTGTGCTGGTCACGCTCATTTGTGCAACGGTCACCTTCTTCATCTGGAGCAGCCACGATTTCGAGATCGCCCTGATGGCCGCCACCTCGGTGCTCATTATCACCTGTCCCTGTGCACTGGGCATGGCCACGCCGATGTCCATTGCAGTAGCTTCGGGTCTGGGCGCCAAGCACGGCATCCTGGTCAAGAACGGTCTGGTGCTCGAGACTTTGTCCAAGGTCACGCACATCGTGTTCGACAAGACAGGCACCTTGACCGAAGGCAAGATGAGCGTGGCGCAAGTACATGTCGCGGCAGGCCGCAACGAGCAGGAATTGTTACGGTATGCTGCCGCAGTAGAACGTTACAGCGAACACAGTGTCGCCAAGGCCATCGTTGAAGAAACAGAGTTCAGGCAATTGTCGTTCCGCGACCTGGGAGCGGACGGCTTTCAGGCGACCGCAGGGTTGGGTGCCGAGGCCCGGGTCGCGGGACAGGCCGTATTGCTGGGCAGCGCAGAATGGTTGATACGGCACGGCATAGAGTTGGATGCGGTATTGCAGACCCGGGCGCACGAGCTGGAAACGCAGGCGATGAGTTGTGTTTACATGGCACGGGAGGGCAAGCATGTGGCGATCATCGCGCTGGCAGACAAGCTGCGCAGCGATGCACGACAACTGATAGACGAATTGCGCGCAGCAGGTATCACATTGACTTTGCTGAGCGGGGATCGCAGACCGGTCGCCGAGGCCGTTGCGCGCCAGCTCGGCGGCATGGAAGTTATTGCCGAGGTGTTGCCGCAGGACAAGGACCAGGTGATCCGTCGTTTGCAACAGGGCGGTGCGGTGGTGGCCATGGTGGGCGACGGGATCAACGACGCTCCCGCCCTGATACGGGCCGATGTCGGCATCGCACTGGGGTCCGGTACCGATGTTTCGGTGGAGAGCGCGGACATCGTGCTCATGTACAACGAACTGGACAAGGTGCGTCAGGCCACGCAGTTGTCGCGGCGAACCCTGCTTACCATCAAACAGAATATCGGGCTGTCTTTCGTGTATAACGCGATCATGGTGCCGCTGGCGATGATGGCGAGAGTAAATCCGCTGGTGGCCGCCATCAGCATGCCGATAAGCTCGCTGATCGTGATCGGCAATGCAGCGCGCATACGCACACTATTCAACAGGCATTGAGGTGAATTCATGGATGTGATCTACAGTTTGATACCCGGCATGATGTTCTTCGGCGTACTACTCGTTATCGTGCTGGTGTGGGCGGTAAAGAAAGGGCAGTACGAGGATATGGAAGGCAACGCAAACCGTATCCTGCTGGACGACGACGACGATTTACTGCGCTCCGACAAACCCAAGGAAGCCAACGCCGGCAAGAAGTAGGCGTTCACACCGGGAACTATTTCAAAACTTCCCCGTTCGCCAGCAAAGGCCGAACCAATAGGTCGAAATTCCTCGGGGGGACATATTGCAACAGGGGTTTTTCACCATTCCCCAGGGTGATATCCAGGCCGTCCTGCGGGTACAACCAGTGAATCAGGCCGCTCTTGGTTTCCTGCACGCGCTGCGCAGGCTGCCCGAAGCGCTTGAGGAATACCTCCTCATCCACGCGCAGGTTGGGCAAGTAAGTCAGGCTGTTTATCGGCCACGTACGCAGATGCGCGACGTCTTCCGGGGTCATGGTGATCTTCTTGCCGCTTCCGGTTGTCGCCATGCGCAAGCCGCGCTCATACATATCCTGCAATTCCTTCTCGGGTACGTTTATGGTCAGTACGATCTTGGAAGGCAGTCCGGCCAGATTGACCTGTTCAAAGAACACTTCAGCGATCAATTTGCCTTCGGGTGATTTGAACAGGCTGGGTACGGCCTTTTCCTTGAATCGCAGCTCGGCCTCATTGGTGGCCGATTCGCCGAGAGTCAGGCCGAAGACGCGAACTGAATCGGGCGTCGGGTGCTCGATGTGCCATGGCAGGTCATCGCTGCGTTTGGGTTCTCCCGGTATGAGCATGGAGCCGGCGATTAAAAGGACGGACGCGATGCCAACGCCCCAATATATCTTGCTTTCAGATGACATGGCGGGCCTGGGGGTTAAACGGAAGTGACGGAATTTGACGGATCGGGATTTTGTTCGACGAAACGCCTGGGCAACTTGCCGTGGCGTGCCTGATACATGGAGTCATTGCCCAGCACGATCAGCACCAGCAACGAAACCATGAATGGCAACATGCCGACACCGCCAAGCAGCGCGATGGTCGCGACCTTCGACCATCCCATGACTTTCGAGAGCAGGAGGCCGATGCCGATGACGGCGCAGGTGATGGTCAGGAGCTTCATGAAATGACTGTTGCGCTTGTCGGCAATGACCCAGTGCGACTTCACGAACCAGGTTTCGTCGCTCCTGGCGACCTGTTTTGCCTTGATGACGATGTAGCCGGTGATCACGAAGGAAGTGATCGGTACGATCAACACCATTTGCGGAAAAGTGCTGAATACGCCGAAAGTGGAAGCGAACACCAGAATATGGTTAAAAACCAGGTTGATCAGAAAAATCTCGTGCGGCCACTTGGCGCGGACGGTCTCCGCGGGCGAAATGTTGAAGTGCTGGTGCATGCTGCTCTCCCTCGAATAATCAAAAAGCTGAAATCCGCCATCAGCAGCGCAGGATACCAGTTCCGGTGTATTTATAGAACGCGGTGGCGCATCAAGTGTGGCTGACGAAACTGCGCAGGCGGAGCATATCCATGATCTCGACTTCGCGCACTCTCACGTTGAGCAGGCCATTTTCCTGAAAGTGCGAAAATGTGCGGCTGACCGTTTCCAGCTTCAATCCGAGGTAGCTGCCGATCTCCTGCCGCGTCATGCGCAGATAGAAAGAAGTCGGCGAATAGCCGCGCGCACTGAAGCGCTGCGAGAGGTTAAGCAAAAAGGCAGCCAGGCGCTCCTCGGCACGCATCGAGCCGAGGAGCATCATGATGCCCTGGTCGCGCACGATCTCGCGGCTCATGATCTTGTGCAGATGACGCTGCAGACTGGGCAGCTCGCGGCTGAGCGTTTCCAGCCGGTCGAACGGTATCTCGCATATCTCGCTGTCTTCCAGCGCCACCGCGTCGCAGGTATGCACATCCGAACTGATCGCATCCAGCCCGATGATTTCCCCGGGCATCTGGAATCCGGTCACTTGCTCGCGCCCGTCTTCATGCAAAACCTGGGTTTTGAAGAAGCCGGTGCGGATGGCAAACAGGGAATGGAAATTCTCCCCGCATCGGTAAAGGTATTCGCCGCGACGGAAGGTGCGTTTCAGGCTGGTCAGTGCGTCTAGCTGCTGCATCTCCGCACCATCCAGGCTGACGGGAAGGCACAGTTCACGCAGGTTGCAGCTTGAACAGGCGATGCGTAAAGCTGTATTTGAAACGGCGTTTTGCACTTGTTTATATAGGGGTATTGCGCTTTGGGGAATGGAAATATGACATGGTTTTTGACCTATATCAAACGTATTTTGCGGTATGCTGGCACATTCCGGAATCCGAA
>MLJW01000172.1_pt1 | contig 55079 bp, 54 predicted proteins | sample 888231 | NCBI WGS metagenome assembly MLJW01 (sample SAMN05788063, study PRJNA343431) | mine drainage metagenome | isolation source: sample collected from the inflow into an acid mine drainage treatment plant... | place: Germany: Lusatia, lignite mining district
CTTGTACGGTGGATAACTATGGCAGCAGCTTTTAAATTAATTTTTTGAACAAATTATAAAACGAAAACTTGCTTTAATACAAAAAAATACAACATCAAAAACTGATTTGAAATATTACCATTTTTTGTTTAGTAACATCTTTTAGTATAAATTAGCGTGTTAGCTGCAATGTTATGGCAAAGTATCCTCAAATAAATGACAAATTATTATTGTTTGGCAAGTTTGGTGCAAACCATGTAGCATCAATTAATTGGGGACCAGGAATAAATAATACTGAACGACATCATTTCTTAATCTTAGGATATCAAAAAGCTTTAGAAATACTTTTAGATAAATCCCTCAATATTACAAATGGGAATTACTTTGAAATGGACTTACTCGTAAGTCCAATAATATTTTCATTACGTCACTTCATTGAACTTTCATTAAAAGATACAATTCGAAATTTCAATATTGCTCTGAAAATAAACAGTCCAGATGAAATCGGATTTAAGCAAACTCATGACCTCAATGAGCTTTTTAATGATCTCAAAAAAATTCTTTCAACATACAAATCAAGGTTTAGTATGGATATGTCTGAAGAAGAGCTTATGCAGAATTTACTTGCTACTGAAAATATACTTAAGGAACTTAATAATTATGATCAATACTCTTTTTCATTCCGTTATCCCTTCAAAAGAGAGTCTAAAAGCTCTGGCAAAATACAAGAGAGTTTACCACCTATGAATATCGATCTCAAAAATTTAAAAGAAGTATCAACTCGCTTAATTGCAATACTTGATTATTTAAGTACAGAAGCAGATAAATTTGAAACAAAAGTATGGCTAAAAGAACAAGGGGTCGAATAAATACAGTAGCTGGCATTTGTAGTTTTGGTCATCTCTTTCCCGTAAAACTAAAAAATAAACGTTGCTAATGCTGCGTGTTTTTCACCAGCAAGTTTTTTTAGTTGTAAACTTTCAAAATGAAAAATGTTTTACCTCGCTTCGGGCAGTATTAATTTTTCAATTCCATTTTTGCAAAAATGTGTAAAAATGGAATTGCTGGAAATCAGCAATTTAAATTGATTGAAATACCCCAGTACAAGTGTGCGACGCAACCGAAGCTGCACAAAGATTTGCAGCCGGTACAATAAAAAATTTATTTCTTTATCCCGATCAATAAACAAATCCAGCCTGCAATAAAAAATAATCCGCCGATGGGGGTAATCGGGCCAAGCCAATTCATTCCATCCAAATTCATAGCAGCTTTAAAAGTAAATGCGTATAAAGATCCGCTGAAAAATAAAGTGCCGAGAATAAATAAAAATCCCGCCCACTCAATTAATTTATTCCTAAATTCTTTATGTAAAACGCCAACCAATGCCAATGCAAAAACATGATAGAATTGATAACGCACAGCCGTTTCATAAACAGATAATGCATGTTCATCAATCAATTTTTTTAATCCGTGTGCACCAAATGCACCCAACGCAACGCTTAGTGCGCCAAGGAATGCAGCGGTTCGTAAATAGCCTTTATGCATTTTTGTTTATTGGTTTATTAGTTGATTAGTTTACTTGTTTATTGGCTGTTCAATCTTGTGACTTGTTCCTTGAAACTTGTTTCTTGAACCTTATGCCTTACAGCTTTATCAATTGCAGCATGTTTTTCAAATTAACAGCACCGCCCTGCAAATGAATTTTTGATTGCGAATAAAATTGTTTTCGTTCTTCTAATTTTTTGGAAAGAAAATCTTTCAATTCATCGTCACTTAAATTTTTAATTAACGGACGATGATCTTTCTCCGGCTTTAACCTTTCTGCCAAAACATCAACGCTTTCATCGATCCAGATGGTTGTACCATTTTTATTCATCCAATTCATATTCTCGTGAAAGCAAGGTGTGCCGCCGCCCGTAGCCAATACAAATATTTTCTTTTCACCAAACCATCGCAATATCTTTGCTTCTGCTTTTCTGAAATATTCTTCCCCATCTTCGGCAAAAATCTCGCCAATTGTTTTTTCTTCGCTCGATTCAATTAAAAAATCCAGATCATAGCCGCCGCATTTTAATTTTTGAGCCAATTGTTTGGTCCAAAAACTTTTGCCGCTACCCATCATGCCTATCAAAAATATTTTCATCCCTGTAATTTGTTTTATTGCTTCACAAACGAATACTGATAAAAAATGGTATCCACCGGCATCCTTGGAAAACTTGCAGGCAGATTTTTTACATCTACTCTTACAAAACCATTCTTCTCATAAAACCTGTGCGATGCTTTTAATACTTCCACTGTTCCCAGATAAATGTTTTGTATTTTTCTATCATGGCACCAATCAAATACTTTCTGCAATAAAAGTGCCGCAACTCCTTTTTCTTTTCCACGGCTTGCTGCTTCCACAAACATTTTTCTGAGTGCCACATTTCCATCTTTCATATCAACCAAAGCAATCGTACCAATTAATTTTTCATTTTCAATTGCCACCCAAAAATTTCCATTGCCTTGCTGATAAAATTCTTTTACTTCCAATAAATCGGGTTGATCTTTTAAAGTAACGGGAACACCAAACTCGTTTTGCTGAATATTCAATATCAGATCAACCACATTTTGCTCGTGTTGTAAACCGTGCTCAACAATTTTAACCATATTATTTAAACGCATTTAATCCTGTAACATCCATTCCGGTAATTAATAAATGAATATCGTGTGTACCTTCGTACGTGATCACACTTTCCAAATTCATCATGTGGCGCATGATGCTGTATTCGCCTGTAATGCCCATGCCGCCTAACATCTGGCGTGCATCGTGTGCAATGTTGGTTGCTATTTCGCAACTGTTTCTTTTTGCCATGCTTACCTGTTGCGGTGTTGCTTTTCCTTCGCTCATCAATACACCCAAACGCCAAACCAATAATTGTGCTTTGGTAATTTCGGTTATCATTTCTGCCAGCTTTTTTTGCTGCAACTGAAATCCGGCAATGGGTTTATCGAACTGAATCCTTTCTTTGGCATAACGCAATGCAGTATCATAACAATCCATCGCTGCACCAACGGCACCCCAGGCAATGCCGTAACGTGCTTTGGTTAAACAACCCAACGGACCTTTCAATCCTCTAACATTTGGTATAATATTTTCTTTCGGAACTTTTACATTATCAAAAACCAATTCACCGGTTGCGCTTGCACGCAAACTCCATTTGCCATGTGTGGTTGGTGTTGTAAATCCTTCCATACCGCGTTCAACAATTAATCCGGTAACAACATCTGCTTCATCTTTTGCCCACACTACTGCAATATCTGCAAACGGTGCATTACTGATCCACATCTTTGCGCCATTTAAAATAACATGATCGCCTGCATCTTTAATTTTAGTTATCATGCTCGATGGATCACTTCCATAGTTTGGTTCAGTCAACCCAAAACATCCTAACCATTCACCACTTGCCAACTTTGGTAAATATTTATTTCGTTGTGCTTCGTTGCCGTACGCATAAATTGGGAACATCACCAAACTGCCCTGCACACTTGCGGTTGAGCGCACACCACTATCGCCGCGTTCCAATTCCTGCATCATCAAACCATAACTGATATAATCCAATCCGCCACCACCATATTGCTCGGGAACGGTTGGACCAAAACAGCCCAATTCGCCCAATTGTTTTACAATTTGCTTTGGAAATTCGGCACGCTGTGCATAGTCTTCAATGATGGGCGAAATTTCTTTCTTCACATAATTTCTAACAGCATCACGAATCATTTTATGTTCTTCGGTCAATAATTCATCCAACAAATAATAATCGGGTGATTGAAATAGATCTGTTCTGGCAGCCATGATATTTACGGTTTGAAATTTATAATTTTTATTTTGTTACGAGCTACTGGTCTTTACTCAACACCTGTTGCGTCGCACTCTTCAACGCTTTGTTCCATATTGAGCTGAACAAAATTAACAGGATGGCATCATCCATCGTTCAATTGTTGTATTTTTATTTCTGCCACCTGAAAAATAATAAATCATTTTGCAAACAAGTTCAACAAAACCTTTCTGGAAAACGGTTCTCACCAATCTTACTTTTTATGTATTGATCGCCATCAGCTTTGGTGTTTGGCTGGGGTATTATTATCCGGCCACTGCAGTAAAAATGGAAATAGTCGGCAAAACATTTGTCGATATTATTAAACTTTTCATCAATCCAATTATTTTCCTCACCATCGTTCTCGGCATCAGCAGCATTGGTAATTTAAAAAAAGTCGGACGCATTGGTATAAAATCATTGCTCTATTTCGAAGTGGTTACAACAGTTGCTTTAGGAATTGGAATTATTGTTGCATTAATTATTCAACCCGGTAAAATTGATAAAACAGGATTAAGTATCCAGGATGCATCCAAGTTTACCAAACAGGCATCCACTCATTTCAATTGGTTGAATTTTTTTGAATCCAATCTTACGTTACAGGTTTTAGTGGCATCCATCATTATCGGTATCATTCTAAATTATTCTAAACATCGTTTAACTGTTATTCATTTTCTGGGAAAAGTATCGCATATCGTTTTCACCGGATTAAGATATGTGATGTACCTGGCACCGCTGGGAGCCTTTGGTGGTATGGCTTTCACGATCGGCAAGTTTGGAATGAAGACATTAGTACCCTTAGCTAAATTGATGGGCTGTGTTTATTTAACGATGTTTCTTTTTGTGTTTCTTATTCTGGGCAGCATCATGAAATATTTTAAACTCAGCATCTGGAAATATCTGGTTGAGATAAAAGAAGAATTATTAATTGTGCTGGGAACATCATCATCCGAAGCCGCATTGCCCTCCATCATGCGCAAATTAGAAAAGATGGGTTGCACAAAATCGGTTGTAGGTTTGGTTGTTCCAACAGGTTATTCATTCAACCTTGATGGCACTTCCATTTATTTATCAATGTCCGTAATTTTTTTAGCACAGTTATATAATGTGCAATTAAGTTTGAGTGAATTGCTGATGATATTATTGATACTGATGCTTACTTCAAAAGGTGCTGCAGGCGTTACCGGCAGCGGATTTATTGTACTGGCATCAACATTAGCAGCCGTGCATAAAATACCATTGGAAGGATTGGCATTTTTATTGGGCGTTGATAAATTTATGAGCGAAGCAAGGGCCATCACCAACATCATCGGCAATGGCGTTGCAACTATTGTTATTGCAAAAAGTGAAAAAGAATTTCTTGAATCTGTTTAACCAAAAATTTGATTCAGCAATCCTGCTAAATGCACACCGCCTTTTAATAGTTGATCATTTGCAATTTGAATATGATCGTAAATATAACGGTAACTTAATCTTTGTTCGGGCTGATTAATTTCTTTGTATAATTTTTGGGCAATGCTGTAACTGTCGTACAGCCAGTGAGATATAGGCTGTTTCTGCATTTCGGCTCTTTGTGCCGCTGTTGTATGATTGATGGCTTTTGCATATTCCGTATAACTTAATTTCTGATCGTCAATTAAATTGCTGTCCCATATACTGTGCAGATTTGCTTTTTGATTGAACCACATCACATAAATTTTATTACCTCCCTGATCTTCTTCACGGCTAACATGCATGGGTTGATGCACATCGCCAACAATATGGATCAGCAAACGCAGGTACATTATTTTTTTTTCTTTCTCTAATTTTTTATTCTTGAGTTGAGTAACCAAAAAATTAATTTTTGTGTACGCATCGGTCAATGTATCAACCGATAAATAAGCTTTCATTTCAGCTTCAGATAAACCATCTTTAAAATTGATGTAATGCCAGCTGCTGATATAATTATACAAAGGTTCGGCTTTTATAAAATCGGCCCAGTTGCTTGCCATGGCCAATGTTTCATTTCCCAAAATATCTTTAATCGCAGCTTTTGCTTTTGGAGAAAGATAACTGTCGGCAATTTCGCCAACAACACGATGCCCCAGCATTCCCCATGCCATTGATGTGTATGGAATATAAATAAATGAAAAGATTAAAATAAAGAGTTTGATTTTTTTGATAACCATAATAGGTGTTTTAAAATGTTATGCAAAGTAATTAAAGCTGATGATTTAAAATATTTTCAAATCATCTACATTTATACAATTGAATCATCAGTCGTTTAAACAAATAATCATGATATATCCTGAAAGTAAATTTGATAATGAAACCGGTAACAGTCGCAGAAAATTTATTGCGTCTGTTGGTATGGTTGCCGGCGCCGAAATATTATTATCAATTCCGTTTATAAGTAAAGCCGCAAATTTTATTAAGCCGACTGAACCATTTACTGTTGGCGATATCATGAACAGATTTATTAAAGATGTACCCGGTGGTGTTTTAAAACAAACGGTTGATACTTTAAAATCAGGCTCGGCCGACATGAAAGTAAAAGGCATTGTTACTACCATGTTTGCAACGGTTGATGTAATTAAAAAAGCAATTGCATTGGATGCAAATTTTATCATCGCACACGAGCCAACATTTTATAATCATGAAGATGATGTTGCCTGGTTAAAAGGCGATGACGTTTATCAATATAAATCCGATCTTTTAAAACAAAATAATATTACTGTTTGGCGTAATCACGATTATATTCACCGGTTTGTGCCCGATGGCGTAACCATGGGCGTTCTGGAACAGTTGGACTGGAAAAAGTATTCCGAAAAAGCACTACCCAATTTAATTAATATTCCCGCCGTCTCTTTAAAAGAACTGATCGGGCATTTAAAATTAAAATTGGGTATCGAGCAAGTTCGATTTATTGGTGATGTAAATCAAACATGCAAAAAAATATTATTCGAACCGGGTGCCGCAGGCAGAAATATGCAGATAGGCGGAATAAGGCAATACAAACCGGATGTATTGATCTGCGGTGAGATCAGTGAGTGGGAAACCGCCGAATATGTCCGTGATGCACGTGCTAAAGGCGATACAGTTTCATTAATCGTTTTAGGACATATTGCCAGCGAAGAAGCAGGCTCAACATTTATGCTGAACTGGCTGAAAGAAAAATTCCCTTCCATCCAATCAACACATATTCCTGCAGGTAATTCTTTATCATTTTTATAAAATAAATGTTGCCACAGAAACACGGAAAAACACAGAGTTATTTTTAATGAAATTATTTCTGTGTATTTCTGTGATTTCCGTGGCAAAAAAAATACTGTGTCTCAATTTGTCTTTCTACAAATTGCCGTATCTCTCCTATCTTTGCCGCCCTTATGCAGCAACGTTCTATCGCATTTCATACATTGGGTTGTAAACTCAATTTTTCGGAAACTTCTACTCTATCAAGAATGTTAGAGCAGGAAGGTTTTGAGAAAAAAGATTTCGATGATATTGCCGATGTGTACGTAATCAACACTTGTTCTGTTACCGATAATGCCGATAAAGAATGCCGTTATTTGGTACGCCGCATCCAACGAAAAGCACCTGAAAGTTTTGTGGTCATCACAGGTTGCTATGCACAATTAAAACCAAAAGAGATCGCAGCGATCCCCGGTGTTGATCTGGTTCTTGGTGCTTCCGAAAAATTTAATTTAGTAAAACATATTTCCGAATTAGCGAAAGGTGATTCAGCAAAAATTTGCAGTTGCGATATTGAAGATGTGAGTGGTTTTTCTGCATCGTTTTCGATGAACGACCGGACAAGGACATTTTTAAAAGTGCAGGATGGCTGCGATTATAACTGTTCTTTCTGCACCATCCCCATGGCACGCGGCAAAAGCAGAAGCGATAGTATTGAAAATGTGGTTGCACACGCAAATGCAATTGCAGCAAGCGGTGTAAAGGAAATTGTGCTGACTGGCGTTAACCTTGGCGACTTTGGCAAAGGTGCAGATGGTAATAAAAAATACGAAGAAGATTTTTTTAAATTGATCAAAGCTTTAGATGAAGTTGAAGGAATTGAACGTTATCGGATCTCATCCATCGAGCCCAATTTATTAACCAATGAGATCATCGAATTTGTGTCGAAGAGTAAAAAGTTCATGCCGCATTTTCATATTCCGTTGCAAAGCGGAAGCAATAAAATTTTAGGATCGATGCGCCGTCGTTACAAAAGAGAATTGTATGCCGAAAAAGTTGCAACCATCAAAAAATTAATGCCGCATTGTGCTATTGGTGTTGATGTGATCGTTGGTTTCCCGGGAGAGACTGATAAAGAATTTAAAGAAACATTTGATTTTTTACATGCACTTGATGTTTCGTATTTGCATGTATTTACTTATTCGGAAAGAGATAATACGTTGGCTGTAGAAATGAAAGATGTTGTGCCGATACACATCCGCAACGAACGCAATAAATCGTTGCGCAATCTTTCTTACATGAAGATGCAATATTTCACACAACAACATGTCGGACAAACAAGAAAAGTATTGTTTGAGATTTTTGAAAAGAATGGTATGATGGAAGGTTATACCGATAATTACCTGCGCATCCAAACATCTTACAGAAAAGAATGGGCGAATGAAGTTATAAATTATAAATTATAAGTGATGAGTTGATTGCGGTAAACAATTCATAACTCATAATTCATCACTAAACTAACTCAATCACCATCGCTCCTGCACCACCACCGCCGTTGCAAATGCCCGCTGCACCGTATTTTCCGCCGTTTTGTTTTAAAACATTGATCAATGTAACAATTATTCTTGCACCGCTGCAACCCAATGGATGGCCGATCGAAACAGCGCCGCCATGCACATTAACTTTTGCTTTATCCAAATTCATTTTTTGCGTGTTCACAATACCAACAACACTAAATGCTTCATTCAATTCAACAAAATCAATATCACTCATTTTTAATCCTGCTTTCGCAACAGCTTTTGGTACTGCTAAACTTGGTGTTGTGGTAAACCATTCAGGGGCTTGCGCCGCATCTGCATAGCTTTTAATGATGGCAATAGGCTTAATTCCCAATGCATCTGCTTTTTCTTTACTCATCAATACCAGTGCAGCAGCGCCGTCGTTCATGGTACTTGCATTGGCAGCAGTAACAGTTCCGTCTTTTATAAAAGCCGATTTTAATTCGGGTATCTTTTCAAACTTAACATTAAAAGGTTCTTCATCTTTTGCAATAACGGTTATTCCTTTTTTTGAAACCAGTTCTACCGGAACAATTTCATCATTAAATTTCCCATCATTCCATGCAGCCTGACTCCTTTTATAACTTTCTACAGCAAATGCATCCTGATCTTCGCGAGTTATTTTACATTCCTTCGCACATAATTCAGCAAAATTTCCCATTGCCGAATTTTGATATACATCAGTCAGCCCATCTCGCGATAAACCATCAATTAATTTCGTATCGCCATATTTATTTCCCCAACGCATGTTGGTAACATAAAACGGAACATTACTCATACTTTCCATTCCACCGGCAACAACAATATCTGCATCGCCCAATAAAATATTTTGTGCAGCCTGTGCAATGGCTTTCATTCCGCTGGCACAAACTTTATTCACTGTAGTACAAATAACAGAATCGGGTAACCCAGCAAACCTTGCAGCTTGTCTGGCAGGAGCCTGTCCCACATTGGCTTGTATCACATTGCCCATGTACACTTCATCAATCTTATCAGAAGTTAATCCAGCTCTTTCAACTGCAGCTTTAATGGCAATAGCACCTAATTGAGTGGCAGAAAAATCTTTCAAGCTGCCGCCAAAACTTCCAATGGGTGTGCGCACCGCCGAAACAATGCAAACAGTTCTGTTATTCATATACATAAATTTATTCAACAAAGATAATGGTTCAACTAACATCTGTTAGTACAATTCAAACGATTATTTTTTTGAGAAAAAAGTGCGTATAAATATTTTTATGAACCAAACTTTCGGGGCACAGGTCAACTACAGTGGCGTCGCACACTTGTACTTTCTGTTCAATATTGAACAATAAAATAATAATGATGTTTTAAAACAAAACAAATTCAGCTGGTCGGGGAAACCAACATATCAAAGAAAAGAATTTTGAAATCTATGACTCTTTATTCGAAACAAGAGAAAGTTTGGTGAATTCTCCGCCGCTGTAAATTTTGGCGAGATTAACATTCTTAGATTTATTCCATTCTTCCATCAATGAAACCGGAACGATGCGCCAAAAGTTTTTCGACTTCAAATCATCGTAATCTTTATCCTGGATAATGATGCCGTTAATGGAGTTTCTTTTCTTGAAATCTACCTTTACAGATTTAGTTGCAGGGATGGTAGTGTTCTCTACAAATTTTGATATTAACTCAATAGTCATCTGCAAATGTACTGTTTTTGCGGCTAAGCGCTCATTTTATTTTTGTTAATGCAGTTATAATGCGTTATAATTATCAAAAATTTTGAGCATTAAATGACAGCGTTTTTCAAAAGACTCATCTTCATACATTTAATCTTTTCATGCTTTCCTGCTATCTCGCAAAATGTAAACGGACATTGGTTTGGCATTGGGACCGTAGAATATCACGGCACCAACAATCATTATTTAACCGAATTAGTATTGCGTCAATCGGGCAAAAAAATTTCAGGCGAGCTGAATTATTATTTTAAGGACACATTTTTTGTTACACCCGTTCAGGGAAATTATGATGTGATGAACAGAACACTCACATTAAAAGAATTTGAACTGGTACATTTTATGGCAGCCAATGCAAAAGACGGCATTACTGTAAACATGACCGGCAAATTTTTATTGCGTATCTCCAGAACCGAATCGGATCTGAAAGGAAGTTTTGTAAGCGATGAAGCCCATCAGTACACCACTCCACCAATAAATTTTATTTTAAAAAAATCGAACGATACCTTGCCTTTTGTTTTAACACAGGATACCATTGAAACTGCAAAAATATTTCAGACTAATGCAATAAAAAAAGAGAGCAGCAGAAGAAAAGATATTGTTCGGGAAATCAATGTCAACGCATCCACCATTAATTTAGAATTTTACGATAACGGTGAAATAGATGATGATTCTGTTTCGGTATTTCAAAACGATAAATTGATATTACCAAAATCGATGCTGAGTTATGATGCATTAAAACTTTCAATTCAATTAGACAAAAATCTTGAATACACCGACATCACCATGTTTGCCAATAATATTGGATTGATTCCGCCCAATACTGCCGTGCTGATTTTGTACGATGGCAAAAAACGTTACGAAATTCAAATGTCGAGCGACTTTGAAAAATCGGCAACCATTCGATTGAAAAAAAATAAGATCAAAAATTAATTACTTAAAAATTTGCACAGGTCTTACAAAAAAAAGCCTGACCAAAATGGTCAGGCCCAATAATCAGTTTTGTTTTTTTACAGAGCCCCCGCTGTTTACATTAATATCACGAATCGAACCATCACCTTTATAACGGATAGAACCGCCACTGTTTGCTTTTGCAGAAATTTCCTTCGACACATTCACTTTAATATTGGCGCCGCTATTTACATCAGCGTTGCATGTAACTGTTTTAAGATCGTAACCATTGAACTGGCTTCCGCTATTTCCGCTCACTTCTAAATTATCCGCACTGCCCGATAATTCAATAAAGGCACCGCTGCTTTGATGTACAAATAATTTGTTCAAATCAATGCCCGATCCTTTAATACTTGCGCCACTGCTCGCTTCCAGGCCATCTAAGTTTGTGTAAGAAACATACACTTTTATTCTCGGGTTTTTAAAATTTTCCCAAAACTTCCAATCACTCTGACGACTTATTTTTAATACACCATTCTTCACAACGGTTTCAACTTTATTAATTAATTCTTTGTCGCTTGCCGCTACTGCCAATTCTTCTTTATCGCCTTTTGTAATGATCACCTGAATACCCGCCGAAACTTCTATCGCATGAAACGAACCAACAGTTCTTTTTTCGGCATTATCTTCATTCATTACTTTTTGTGCGGTTGCAGATGATATCGCCAACAGCATCACTGCAAATGATACCAATATTGTTTTCATGATCATTTTTTTCAGTGTAACGGAAGTAAAAAGAAAAAGTTACAGGACAAACAAAATAAAAATTTAAAAAAATATTTTAGATGATGATGTACCGGGCAACATTACAAGCATTGGGCTGCCGTTGCGTCGCACTCTTCAACGTTCAGAACAATATTCAACACAACAAATTTATTCCTCACCAACATTATGTTTCATTTTATGTATCTGGCTGCGCGTGCCCAGCACAAACACTTTCATGCCTTCGGTAATTACAGTATCATCAGGCGGATTAATTAAAAATTTTCCGTTGCGGTGTTTGATGCCAATACAATTAACACCTGTTTTTTTCCAGTCCATAATTGCTTTCAAAGAATCATCTCTTATTTCGGGTGGCAATTTTTCGTAACCAATACTTTCAATATTAATACTCTCACCTTCATCGCCCGATAAATAATCTATGAACTCAACCACATCGGGCTTCGAAACCAATGTGGCCATGTGTGTGCCGCCAATCTTATCGGGCATGATAACATTATTGGCACCTGCTTTTTTTAATTTATCAACTGCACTTATTTGTGTTGCACGGCTGATAATATGAATGGACGGATTTAATGTTCGTGCCGATAAAACTATAAAAACATTATCAGCATCGGTGGGCAACGCACATATCAAAGCCTTTGCGTTTTCAATCCTTGCTTTCTTTAAAATCTCATCATTGGTTGCATCACCTTTTAAATATAAAAGGTTGGGATGGTCGGCAAGAAAATCATCAATGTTTTTTTCGCGGTAATCGATCGCAACAAAATTTTCTTTATGCGCATTTAATGTTTGCGCCGCCTGTTGCCCGTTGCGGCCAAATCCGCAAATAATAACGTGGTCGTGGAGATGACTGAGTGATAACATAAGTTTTCGGTTTTTAAAATATAATTGCATTTCACCACTGGCAATATATCTCGTCAATCTTGCCAACGCATACGTAAAAGTGGCAAAAGAAGTGATGATGAAACAAATATTAAAAATCCTTCCTGCATGCGATAATGGTCTTACTTCGCCATAACCGATGGTGGTGATGGTGATCACCGTCATGTACAAAGCATCAAAAAAATTAAATCCTTCGATCAGCATAAATCCAATCACCCCGATCATCGTGATGGATAATATCACAGCAAACCAAACTATCAATGGAGGCAATCGTTTCACAAAAAATAATTTATATCATTTTATTAATGATAGCATAAATTTAAGACAGATATTTTTACGGAATATGATTATTGACAGCTATCGATTACTTTCGCAAAAAATAATCGTATGGGTATTGCAGATAAATTAGCACAAATGAAAGCAGAAAAAGCAGCTGAAAATTTAAAAGCCGGTCAGGATTTTTTGGCCGCCAATAAAACAAAGGAAGGTGTAACCGAATTACCAAGCGGATTACAATACGAAATAATTACGCAAGGTGCCGGCGAAAAACCAAAAGCATTTAATAATGTTACCTGCCATTATCATGGCACATTAATTAACGGAACTATTTTCGACAGCAGCGTGCAAAGAGGCAAGCCTGCTACGTTTCCATTGAACATGGTAATTAAAGGTTGGACCGAAGGTTTGCAATTAATGCCAACCGGAAGTAAATGGCGTTTCTTTATTCCACCGCATCTGGGTTATGGCGACAGACAAGTAAGTGCCGAGATCGGGCCTAATTCAACTTTAATTTTTGAAGTGGAATTGATTTCGTTTAATTAATAAAGAATCGTGAGTCGTAAATCGTGAATCGCAAGTTGTTAGCTTCTGACTTGCGATTCACGACTCACGATTTTCGTTACTAAAATAATTCTGAGAGCTCCAGCCACCTCAATTCTTTTTGTTCTAATTCAGCACTTATATCTCCAATTCTTTTGCTTAATAAATTTAATTGTTCAAAAGATTCATCAGGATTACTAAGTTGCTCTTCAATTTTATTTTTCTCTGCTTCCAGTGCAGCGATTTCTTTTTCAAGGTCTTCAAATTCTTTCTTCTCTTTGAACGTCGGTTTCTTCTTGATACTTGCTCCTTGTGCCTTGACACTTGAATCTTGCAACTTGTTACTTGCAACTTGTTCTATTGAATTTCCCTTGCTTTTAAAATCTTCCAAAGCCTGCCACTTGTTATCTTTCTTTTCATTGTCTTTCAACCAAAGCCTGTACTGCGTATAGTTTCCGGGAAAATCTCTTACTTCGCCTTCACCTTCAAAAACAAATAAATGATCCACTAAACGATCCATAAAATACCTATCGTGACTAACGATCAACACACATCCCTGATAATCGCTTAAGAAATTTTCTAACACCGCTAATGTTGGCAGATCAAGATCATTGGTAGGTTCATCTAAAATTAAAAAGTTGGGATTGGTGAATAATACAATCAATAACTGCAATCTTTTCTTCTCACCGCCGCTTAACGAATTCAAATACGTGTATTGCTTATCGGGCGTAAATAAAAATAGCTCTAAGAATTGTGCTGCGCTTAAACTTCCACCATTTGCCAAAGGAAAATTTTCGGCAAATGTTTTTACATACTCGATCACACGCATGTTGTGTTTAAATACCAAACCTTGCTGCGAAAAATTGCCGAACACAACCGTATCACCAATATTTATTTTACCACTGTCATTTTTTTCCAAGCCCTGCAGCATGTTTAAGAAGGTAGATTTGCCTACGCCATTCTTTCCAATTACACCAATTCTTTCGCCTTTGCTGAAAGTATAATCGAAGCCTTTTAAAATTTGCAGGTCGCCATAACTTTTATACACTTTTTTCATCTCCACAACCTTACCACCCAACCTGCTCATCTTTACCTGCAACTGCACTTGTGCATCTTCAATTTTTTGTTTGGCCTTTGCTTCTACTTCATAAAAATTATCCTGACGGCTTTTACTTTTTGTGGTACGTGCTTTTGGTTGTTTACGCATCCACTCCAGTTCTTTGCGATATTCATTCTTGGCTTTATCAATGCTTGCCATTTCGCTTTCAATACGTGCCGCTTTTTTCTCAACATAATTTTCATAATCGCCGCGATATACATGCAGGTTCTCTCTTTCCAGTTCCCAAATTTCTTCACTCACCGCATCTAAAAAATACCGGTCATGCGTTACCAATAACAGCGTAACATTTTCCTGATTCAAATAATTTTCTAACCACTCAATCATTTCAACATCCAAATGATTCGTTGGTTCATCCATCATCAACAAAGTATGTTTATGATCGAAGCCAATATCAATTAATGTTTTTGCCAATGCAACACGTTTACGCTGGCCGCCACTTAAATCACTCACTGCTTGCTGCAGATGATGCACATTTAATTTGGTAAGTATCTGTTTCACCTTCACTTCAAAATCCCAGGCGTTCAAATCGTCCATCTTACCAAATAATTCCACTAATTTTTCGCCGTCTTCGCTATCAATTGCCAATTCATATTCGCGGATAATATTTAATACAGGATGATTGGTATGAAAAATATTTTCCAAAACCGTTTTGTTTTCATCAAACTTAGGGTCCTGCTCAAATAAAGCCACCGTAACATCCTTGTGAATAAACAGTTTGCCCGAATCGGCAACTTCCTCTCCGTTTAAAATGCGCAGCAGGGTTGACTTTCCCACGCCGTTGCGTGCGATCAACGCAATTTTATCGCCTTCATTTATATGAAATGAAATATTCTTGAATAACGGATTAATACCATAACTCTTGGTCAAATTTTCTACAGAAACATAATGCATGCGGCAAATATAAGGATGCAAATTTTGGTGGGTAATTTTTGGGTGATCGGCAGTAGTTTTTTATGGCGGCTGTTGTTGCGTCGCACACTTGTACTATAGGAACAATATTCGTCTTAATTGTTTATAAAATTTATTTCCCCCATTTTATTCCTTTTAGAAAATCCTGAGTTTCCTTTTTTGTTTCTTCAGTTTCGTAGTTGGCTAAAATGTTCAGAAATTTATTTCCAAATTTTGTGGAATATACTTTTTGATAAGCATATAAGCCACTTCGTTTTACTGTAACCACGAAAGAATTAAATTTTTTTTCATCAATATATTCCTCTTCAATCTCACTAAAACTAAATTCTACTCCAACGCTTTTATACATTTTATTTACAGTGTTTTTATAATTATTCAGATAATGGGTTTCAGTGTAATCCGTTAGGTCTAAATCTAAATCGAGAGTATAAAAAATAATTAGCGGAATTAAACTTATCGGATTTTTAGAAGTGGATAATAAAATAACAAACTTTTCCATTCTACTTTTAATTTCTTCATCAGTTAATCCATTCTCAGATTTGATTATTTCCAGTTTATAGTTATTTGTATTTACTAATTCCTCTTTATTTAAGACTTTCCAATCGTTAGGTATTATTATCCCGAAATTGAAATAATTATTTCTGTAATTATTAGAATTTAAACTCCCAATATCTATTCTTTTATTATTAGTTGTGTCAATTTTTTGAGAATAAACACTACTGAATAATAAAAATAAAATTGAAATAGTTATCACTAAATACCGCATGTCTTATTTGATTAATTATTCTTCAGTACAAGTGTGCGACGCAACCACGGCCCCACAACGATTTGCAGCTCGTAACAAAAAATATTCTTACAAATAAATTTCGAAACAACAATTTTCGTTTACCAAATGTTTACACGCAAACTATCGGCACGATACATTTTATCGCCCGGTTTAATGCCGAATGCTTCATAAAATTCAGGAATATTTACAACAGGTCCGTTTACACGTTCTTTGGCCGGTGCATGCACATCGACCATGATCTGATTGGATAAACGTTCTTTTCTGTCCTGTATCATCCAACTGTACGCATAGCCCAGAAAGTAGCGCTGCAGCGGCGTTTGACCATTGATGAGTTTGTTGTTTTTATAAGCATCGGTTTTTTTAAGCGCATCAATGCCTAATAATAATCCGCCCAGATCGGCAATATTTTCGCCCTGTGTTGCAGTGCCATTTACATGCAATGTATCAACCGGATTGAATTCGTTAAACTGTTTAATGATCTTTAAAGTGCGTTGTGTAAACTGAATGGAATCGTTTGGCAACCACCAGCTTTTTAAATTCCCTGCTGCATCATATTGCCTTCCCTGATCATCAAAACCATGTGTAATTTCATGGCCAATTGTTGAAGCTGCTGCATAACCATACACGAAAGCATCATCCAGATCTTCGTCGCGCATGCCGGGAACAGTAAACATTCCGGCGGGCAAAACAATTTCGTTATTGGATGGGTTATAATACGCATTATAAGTTTGCGGACTCATGTCCCATTCTGTTCTGTCAACAGATTTGCCTAATTTATTGATCATATAATTATGCCACCACTCATTTGCGTTTTGTGCATTGATTACATAAGCTGTTTGAGCAATTTGCATAGCTGAAAAATCTTTCCATTTATCGGGATAGCCAACTTTTTTGGTAACCTTGGCTAATTTATCCAAAGCTTTTTGTTTGGTAGAATCGCTCATCCATGATAAATTTTTAATTCTGTCTTTGTAGGCATCTCTGATCGCTTCAACCAAATTGCTGTAACGTTGTTTTGCTTTTTCGTTAAAATATTCTTTTACAAAAAGCTGACCCAATGCTTCGCCCAGAATATTTTCTTCGGCATCTAAAACCCTTTTCCATCTTGGTCTTGGTTTGGATGTACCGCTTAATGATTTACGGTATTCAAAATAATTGTTGAAAGTAACATCGTCTAAAAATCCTGCACTCGATTGAATTAAATGAAACTTAAAATAATTTTTCCAGTCGTCAATACTTGTTGATTTTAATTCGTTGTTTAAGGCTTTATAAAACTCGGGTTGACCAACAATTACCGAATCGAGTTTCTTGATACCAATGGCAGTTAAATAATTTGCCCAGTTAATATTGGATGAAAGTTTTGCGAATGAACCAACATCCATTTTATTATAGTTCTTGTACGGATCGCGCAGATCGACCAACTTTCTGGAAGCCTTTGCCAGCTTTGTTTCCAAAGCAAATACCGCATTACTGTTTTTTATGGAAGTGATACTGTCGTTCCCTAACTGACTGAATGTTTTGAACAAATATTTTTGATAAGCGTTTCTAACATTAACCGTTTTTGTATCGGTATTAAAATAATAATCGCGGTTAGGCATGCCCAATCCGCCCTGGTATAATTGATAAGCCATGGCATCGCTGTTCTTGTCATCCTGTGCCACATAATCGGAAAACAAACAGCCAATTCCTTTTTTATGAAATGCTGCAGCCAGTTCGGTTATATCGGCAACAGATTTTATTGCATCAATTTGTTTCAGTTCATCATTCAATGGTGTGATACCATTTTTGTTGCGGGTGATAGAATCCATTCCGCTTTGCCAGAAATCAGAGATCTTTTGCGACACAGTTCCATTTGCGGCTTTTTCTGTAACAGCTTTTTCGTTGATGATTTTTAGTCTTGTATAAATTTCTTCCTGCACTAAATTGCCAATGCCCCAACTGCTTTCATCGGCAGGGATCGGATTATTTTTTATCCATCTGCCGTTGGCATAATAAAAAAAGTCATCGCCGGGTTTTACTGATGTGTCGATGTTTGACGAAAGAAAATCTTGTTTTTCTTTTTGTTTACAAGATGTTGCAAATAATAATGTTGCTGCAATCATCGCAAAAAATATTTTTCTCATTTCATTAATTTATAATTTAAAAGTAAGGAAATTGAAATATAGATTGCTGTTTTTTTGAAGAATGGCAAGCTCATTTGTTTGTTTTCGCTGCTACCCTCTGAACCGAACGTACAAGTCCCGATAAAATCGGGATGCCGATACAATCGGCAAGATGCGACGCCAGTAAAACCGCCATGTCCAAAGGACTCCTTTAGAGAAAAATCGCTGTTGGCAACACAATTATCACTCAAATAATTTTTTGGATTACTTTCGTATAAACATTGACACATGAAAGTGAATACAATGGCTGAATTGATGGCGAATGGCGAAACACCGGAAATTTTATTTTGGGTTGGATGTGCAGGAAGTTTTGATGCACGCGCCCAAAAAATAACGAAAGCATTTGCAACTATCTTAAACAAAGTTGGCGTTAAATATGCTATACTCGGAAAAGAAGAAGCCTGTACCGGCGATCCTGCAAGAAGAGCAGGCAACGAATTTTTATTTCAGATGATGGCATACAACAATATTCAAATTTTAAATGGTTATGGCATTAAAAAAATTGTTACCACTTGTCCGCATTGTTTTAATACGCTGAAAAATGAATATGCAGAACTGGGCGGCAATTATGATGTGGTACATCACACAACTTTTTTGCAACAATTGATTGATGAAGGAAAAATAAAATTAAAAGAAGAAGGTAGTTTTAAAGGAAAGAAAATTTCGTATCACGACAGTTGTTATTTAGGCAGAGCGAATAATATTTATGAAGCACCACGTAAAGTGTTGGAAGCATTGGATGCAGAATTGATCGAGATGAAACGCTGTGGCAGCAACGGTTTATGCTGTGGGGCCGGCGGTGCACAAATGTTTAAAGAAGATGAACCCGGCAACAAAAGAATTAATATTGAACGTGCCGATGAAGCATTGGAGACTGGTGCCGGAGTAATTGCAAGTGCCTGCCCGTTTTGCAATACGATGATCTTAGATGGTGTAAAAAACAGAGAAAAAGAAAATGAAGTAGCGGTGTTGGATATTGCCGAATTGATTGAACAATCTTTAGCGTAAAATTTATTTTATGAAAAAGCTATTTAAGAATTTTAGTTGGTCTGCATTTGCTGCATATGCAATTGTTTTCTTTTTTGTGACATTTACTTTTGACTTAATCATGGGCAGATTTCATGAACCTAATCTTAAATTGTCAAAAGTTATTATTGGTTATCTGATCTCAGTTTTAGGATTTGGTTTCTTTATGAGTTTATTTTTTGGTAAAAAGGTTTTAGAAAAAACTAAAAAAGAAAAGTCGTGATGAAAATTAACTGGAAAAAATTTTTTACTTCGTTGATCTTTTTAATTCCGTTGATCTTGGTGATGGACATTATTTATGATAGTGTTTTCAAACATTTGATCTGGAAAGAAGTTTTTGCAGCAGATAACTTATTCTTTAAAATATTAACCGCTATTGTGATCGCTTATTTTTATGCAACGATCGATAAAACCGAAAAAAAATAATTTATGAATTTCAAATACCAACATTTAATACCCGAAGATTTCCATCCCGATTCTAAAGTATTTATTTATCAAAGCAACCGCTTATTGATGATGAGTGAAGCATTACAGTTAGAAGAATTATTAGAAACTTTTGTGGATGAATGGGAAAGTCATGGTGCAGCTGTAAAAGGTTATGCCAATTTATTGTTCGGGCAATTTGTTGTTTTTATGGCTGATGATACAGATGCAAAAATTTGTGGTCGCAGCATCGATTCGGTTGCACGTTTTGCGCAGGAAATAGAAAAAAGGTTTTCGATCAGTTTATTAGACCGTCACAGTCTGGCCTTTGTGGTGAAAGATAAAATTCAGTTGCTGCCCATGTCGCAATTAAAATACAGCATCGAAAACAATTTTATTACACCCGATACTTTATACTTTAATAATTTAGTAACTGATAAAAAATCTTTCTTGAGCAACTGGATCATTCCTATCAAACAAAGTTGGTTGGCATCAAGAATTACAATTTCGCAACCTGCTTAATCTTTTTAAAAATAATGATCACTGTTTACGGAATTAAAAATTGCGACACTGTTAAAAAATCTTTGGATTGGTTTACTGCACATAAAATAAAATACCAATTCCATAATTATAAAACGGATGGCATTGCTGCCAACAAATTAAAAAGCTGGTGCAAGCAAAAAGGCTGGGAAGTTTTATTGAATAAGAAAAGCGCCACCTGGCGTGGATTAGATGCAGTTACACAAAATAAAATTACCAACGAAAAAGCTGCCATTGCATTGATGACAACTTCTACAAGTATTATAAAACGACCTGTTATTGAAAACGCTGGAACTATTGTTGCTGTTGGGTTTGATGAGAAGGAATATGAAATAATATTTCTTTAAGGATGAACTTTTAGCTATAAATTGGAAGTTATGAAAAGGCATTTTATTATTTTTTTTATTTTAATTCTGCCAAATCCAATTTTATCAACAGCGAACAATAAGATAAACACAATTACAAAAATTGTTTTTCAAAGCATTCAGAAAGACACCACTGAATATAAAATAAAAGGAATTATTAAATCTTCTGACACAAAAGAAGTTATTTCTTATGTCGCAATATATACAGACGATAAAAGAATCACAACTCTAAGTGATAAAGATGGGCAATTTGAATTAAAGCTACCCGAATATTATTTTAAACATAAGACTTTTATAAGATTTTCTTTAGTAGGTTATGAAGAACAAAAAATAAGATTGAAAAGAAAGCATATAACAGCAGGTATCAAAATTTATTTACGCCAAATAGTCACTATACTATATTGAATATGCCCCATTCTTTACAGAGATTCATTGGTAATAAAAAAGCTGAATAAACCTACTTCAGTACAAGTGTGCGACGCAACTGTAGCAGAATTGAAATACAAAAGCCGGTTACAAAAAAAATTATTTCAGCAACTCTTTCAGCCGAACTTTTAAATCTTCACCGCGCAAATTTTTTCCAATAATTTTTCCTGAGGGATCGATCAAAAAATTCTGTGGGATACTTTCGATATGATACAATTGCGCCACTGCATTACTCCAGTATTTAAGGTCGCTGACGTGTGTCCATGTTAAATTATCATCGGCAATGGCCTGTAACCAATTGGCTTTATTTTGATCGAGCGACACACTTAAAATAGTAAAGCCTTTATCTTTATACGCGTTGAAAGCCGCTACCACATTGGGGTTTTCGCGGCGACAAGGTCCGCACCAGCTTGCCCAAAAATCCAACAAAACATATTTTCCCTTGAAAGATGATAATGAAACCGGATGATTGGCAGTATCGTTTTGGGTAAAATCTATTGCCATCGAACCTTCGTTGCCAACTTTTGTTTTGGCCACCAGTTCCTCGATCAGTTTGGCATAAATACCTTTTTTAGCAGCGGGTTGTAAATGATCGTATTTTTCTTCCAATACATCTACATTTGGAAACAAAGGATTAACAACATACAACACAAAAGGGCTTACCTGTGATGCGGGTTTTTCTTTTACAAATTTGTTTACCTGCTGCAATACCTGATTAATATAAGATTGATATTGTTTAATTAAAGAATCTCTTTTCTTTCCTTCTTTTTCTGAATTAATTTTTGGAACAATGGCGCCCAATTTTTCTTTTAACGGTGTGAAACCCTGCACATAATAATTGTAATCGCCGTTAAGCTTAGAACCCGCAACAGCAGCCGATTTTAGCTTAGATGCTTCACCAGTAACAACAATATTTTCGTTGCCGATGAACATATCGACCGTTTCTTTTTTACCAATGAAATTTAACTGATAAATATCGGCACTCTCCAATTTTCCTTTTAAATTAAATTGTCCGTTGAAAGCATAATCCTGCGACAACATACTTCCATCTGCACCGCTTGTTAAAAACACAAGCGTACTGTCTTTTAAACCTTTAATATTTCCTTTAATTGTATAACCATCTTGCGCCGCAACCGAAAGCGGTAACATTAATGCGAACAAAAATTTTTTCATATTTATTTAGAATGTCTTTTTTGAAGAATAGAAATTACGTCCTGCAATTTATAGCCTTTGGCGTTAAGTAAAAGTAAATAGTGGAACAGCAGATCGGCCGATTCGTTTAAAAATAATTCTTCGTTATTATCTTTTGCTTCGATCACCATTTCAACAGCTTCCTCACCAACTTTCTGTGCCACTTTATTAATCCCTTTCGAAAATAACCTTGCCACGTAACTCTCGTCCACCGAGGCTTTGCGGCGCAATGCAATTATTTCTTCAAGATAAAATAAAAAATTATCGCTGTGATTTTTTTCGCTCCAGCAGGTATCGGCACCGGTATGACAAACAGGCCCAACAGGATGCACTTTAATTAATAAAGTATCGTTATCACAATCAACTGCCATACTTTTTAATTCTAAAAAATTACCGCTCTCCTCGCCTTTCGTCCACAAACGATTTTTCGTCCTGCTGAAAAAAGTAACCTTACCTGTCTCTTCAGTTTTATGCAAAGCATCTTCATTCATAAAACCCAGCATCAACACTTTACTTGTTGCAATGTCCTGAACAATTGCAGGAACTAATCCGTCACTGTATTTTTTAAAATCTATTTTCATAAATGCGAAATATTTTTTTGTTACCAGCTTTAGTATTTCAATTAAACTTCGTTGCGTCGCACTCTTGTATGTTCTGTTCTTTTTTCGTCACGAATGCACGAATAAAAAAAATTAACAAAAATTCTTGCATTCGTGGCAAATAAAGTTTGTGTTAATCCGTATCATCTGCGTCATCTGTGTTCCATTATTCAAATTCTGACTTCAATTTTTTCTTCGTGCAAATATCGTTTCAAATCCTGAATTGCAATTTCTTTAAAATGAAAAATACTGGCGGCCAATGCAGCATCGGCTTTTCCGTTTTTAAAAACACCGGCAAAATGTTCCATTGTTCCGCCGCCGCCGCTTGCAATCACAGGTACAGCAAGGTTTTCACTCAATCGCCTGGTTATATCAATGGCAAATCCCTGTTTTGTTCCGTCATGATTCATGGATGTCAACAATATTTCTCCGGCACCTAATTCAACTGCTTGTTTGGCCCAATCAAAGCATTTGGTTTCTGTTTTTGTTCTTCCGCCATTCAAATAAACATACCATTCGCCATCAGCTTCCTGCTTGGTATCAATTGCCAAAACAACAAACTGGCTTCCAAATTCATTTGCCAGATCTTTTATCAACTGCGGATTTTTAAATGCAGCAGTATTTATAGAAACTTTATCAGCACCATTTTTTAAAAGCACTGAAGCATCATCGATCGAACTTACACCACCACCCACCGTAAATGGAATATTAATTTGCCGTGCAATTCTTTTAACCAATTCGCTTAATGTTTTTCTTTTTTCAACTGTTGCAGTTATATCCAAAAACACCAATTCATCAGCACCTTGTTGAGCATAGAAAGCACCAAGTTCAACGGGATCACCGGCATCACGCAGATCAACAAAGTTGGTGCCTTTAACGGTTCTTCCATCTTTAATATCCAAACAAGGAATTATTCTTTTTGTAAGCATTCTCTTAAATTAATTATTCAATTTTTTCAAATCAGAAATTTCAATCCGTCCTTCATAAATTGCTTTACCAACTATCGCAGCAGCACAACCTATTTTGTTTAATTCAATCAAATCATCGATGGTTGCGACACCGCCGCTGGCAATAAAATGCAATGAAGGAAATTTGGAAATAATATTTTTATACAATTCAATCGACGGACCTTCTAACTTTCCATCTTTACTAACATCGGTACAGAATATTTGCTGAACGCCTTTCTGCACATAGCTTTCAATGAAATCGTAAATATCAATATCGGTTGTTTCTAACCAACCGGCTACTGCAATTTTTTCATCTTTCACATCGGCTCCCAATAAAAATTTATCGGCGCCATATTTCTCTAACCACGAAAGAAAAATATTTTTATTTTTTACGGCAATGCTACCAACAGTTGCCAACGCTGCACCTGAATTAAAAACAAGATCAACATCTTTTTCTGTTTTAATGCCGCCACCAAAATCAATAATTAAAGAAGTATTAGCAGCAATTGTTTCCAACACTTTCCAATTTTTTACGGCGCCTGCTTTTGCGCCATCCAGATCAACCAAATGCAAACGTTGCAAACCTGCATCTTCGAATTGTTTGGCAACTTCCAACGGATGTTCGTTATAAATTGTTTTTTGATGATAATCGCCTTGTGTTAGTCGAACACATTTACCATCTATAATATCTATTGCAGGAATAATGATCATTTAAGATTGAATATTTAAAAAGTTGCGAAGAATATTTTCACCAACATTTGCACTTTTTTCTGCATGAAATTGTACACCATAAAAATTATTTTTATGAATAGCCGATGCATAGGGTTGAATATAATCTGTTGTTGCAATGGCATGTTCATTCATCGGAACATAATAGCTGTGCACAAAATAACAATAACTGTTTTCAGGAATATCTTTCATTAACGGCGAACGTAGATCATAAATATTATTCCAGCCAATTTGTGGAATTTTACCCCCAACCCCTGAAGAGGAGTAAAACCGTTTTACAGGTTCATCGAATATGCCTAAACATTGCGTATTATTTTCTTCTGAATATTTACACATCAATTGCATTCCCACGCAAATGCCCAGCACAGGCTGTTTCAGCGATTTAATGATCTGATCGAGATTGTTTTCTTTCAAACTGTTCATGGCACTGCTGGCTTCGCCAACACCTGGAAAAATAACTTTATCGGCAGTAATAATTTCTTCGTGATCATCAGTAACAACTGCATTTACTCCAATTCTTTCCAAAGCGTATAGCACACTCTGAATATTACCTGCATTATATTTTATGATTACAATTTTCATTTTAGTTTGTACTTTTAAAAACCATTAGCGGAAGTAGCTCACCCGGTAGAGCGACAGCTTCCCAAGCTGTAGGTAGCGGGTTCGAGTCCCGTCTTCCGCTCTGCTATTTTAATATTTGATCTAAAAAATTTTTTGTTGTTGTTTCAATATCGTTTTTATTTTCCAATGCTTTAATAAATGCACTGCCGATAATCGCACCATTGGCATATTTACAAGCTGATTGAAATGTTTGTTTGTCTTTAATTCCAAAACCGACCAAGATCGGATTCTTTAGTTGATAAGATTTCAATCGCTGTAAATATTTTTCAACTGCATTAAAATCTTTATCACCGCCTGTTGTTGCAGATGAACTTACAGCATATAAAAAGCCTGTGCTTAATTCATCTAACTTTTTAATTCTTTCTTCGGATGTTTCAGGCGTGATTAAAAAAATAAAATCCAATCCATGTTTTTTTATGATAGCAGCATATTCATTTTCAAATTCGAATTGAGGAAGATCGGGAAGAATTAGTCCATCCACACCAACCGTGGCTGCATCGGCACAAAATTTTTCAAAGCCGTATTGCAGAACCGGATTCATGTACCCCATCAAAATAACAGGAATACCCCCAACCCCTGAAGGGGAGTTATTACGAAATCCTTTTAGCTGCTCGAACAAAACCGAGATCGTCATACCATTGCCCAAAGCCATAGTACTACTGGCTTGTATAACAGGACCGTCGGCCAATGGATCGCTGTAAGGCATTCCTAATTCAATTAAGTCGGCACCATTTTCTTCCAATGCTTTCATCACTTTTAATGTGCTGTTTAATTCGGGATAGCCTGCGGTGCAATAAACATTTAAAATGTTTTGACCTTTTTGTTGGAATAAATTTTTTAATCTGCTCACTATATTTATTTTATCGAATTATTGCTGAATTATAATCAAACGCTGAAGAGTGCGACGCAACAACAGCTCCATTAATATTCTGTCGCCGGTAACAAAAAATTATTTCTCCATTGCTTTCATGTATGTTGCCAAATCTTTGTCACCACGGCCACTTAAACACAACACAACATTATCGCTGCTTTTAAATTTAATTTGTTTCAATGCTGCCAATGCATGCGCACTTTCCAATGCAGGAATGATGCCTTCAATTTTGGCCAATTCGAATGCAGCATCCAATGCTTCATCATCGGTTGCACTTAAAAATATCCCGCGACCGCTATCAAATAAATTTGCATGCAACGGTCCAACACCCGGATAATCCAAACCCGCTGAAATGCTGTGTGGCTCTACAACCTGGCCATCTTCGGTTTGCATCACCAAACTTTTACTACCATGCAAAATACCGGGCTTACCGAGTTGTGTTGTTGCTGCACTCATGCCGCTGTTCACACCATGACCCGCTGCTTCAACAGCAACTAATTGCACATTTTTTTCATCTAAAAAATGATAAAATGCACCGGCAGCATTACTGCCGCCACCCACGCATGCAACAACATGCGATGGCAATTCGCTTCCTGTTTTTTCTTTTAACTGCCACCGTGTTTCTTCGCTGATGACACTTTGAAAACGCGCCACCATATCGGGATAAGGATGCGGGCCAACAACGCTGCCAATTATATAATGTGTATCGTTTGGATTATTGATCCAGTCGCGGATAGCTTCATTGGTTGCATCTTTTAAAGTCTTACTTCCGCTTGTTGCAGGAATAACTTTTGCACCCAACATTTTCATACGTGCAACATTTGGTGCTTGTCGTTCAATATCTTTTTCGCCCATGTACACAATGCATTCCATTCCTTTCAATGCGCAAACTGTTGCGGTGGCCACGCCATGCTGACCCGCACCTGTTTCAGCAATAATTCTTGTCTTACCTAATCTGCGTGCCAATAAAATTTGTCCGATGGTATTATTAATTTTATGTGCGCCGGTATGGCATAGATCTTCACGCTTTAAATAAATATTTGTGCCATGCAATGCACTTAAACGTTGAGCTAAAAATAAAGGTGTTGGCCTTCCCACATAATCTTTTAACAATAGTTGAAACTCTTTCTGGAAGCTGGTTTCAGCAATGATGTTTAAATATTTTTCTCTTAATTCTTCCACATTGCGATGCAACATTTCTGGAATATAGGCACCGCCAAATTTTCCGTAATAGCCTTGCGCATCGGGATGCTGGTATGTTTGCGATTCAATCATTTTTATTACACGAATTTTTACGAATTACACGAATTATTTTTTATGTACTTAGCTTTTGATATTCTATTTAACTTTTGTTGCCCCTGATTCTTTCAGTGAAAGAATCGCACTCTTGTACGCTTGATTCTTAATTCAACTTTTTATATTATTTCACTACCGGTTTAAAAACAACCAATCCGTTACTGTCATCAATACCGATCACCATTTGCCTGCTATCGTATCCAACACGGTAGGCTGCAATTTTCTGAACAGCATCATCCACGTTATATAATATCGGCATATCGGCAACTTTTTCCATCGCACCATTGATCGAATAATTAATATTCACTTCACCAATCCTGTTTACCCTATCGTCGTAAGTATATCCAATGTTCACACCTCCGATCGATCCAATCGTACCATCGGTATTGTAATTCACTTTTATATTTCCTACCTGAATAATCCTGTTGTTGTTATCGCTTGTGATCTTTCCATTTGATAAAATTCCAAAATCAATCACCCTGCCCGACTGAGAAAGGTTGAAATAAAATTTATTGGTCACAAAATGAACAGTAAATTTTCCAAACTGATTCACAAAAAAAGTAGCACCTACTTTACCTGCTTTCGAATCGGCAGAATCTTCAGAATCATTCTTTACATCATTATCGGTATATTGATTATTTGATTGAGTGTCGGTATTGGTTTCATCATCTTTTAATGAATCGGGTATAACCCTTATCGGCTCTACTTTAACGGGCGCTCCTTTGTTTGGAATAAAAGTACCCGAAGTAATTATTTGAGATTTATATGTTGACGGAGGATATGGCGCAGATGAAATACTCATTGCAGGATCGTACACCATTTTTGTTGTATCTAATCCGTCCATCACACTTCTTATCGTATCGGTACGGGTAGCGGCAACAGAATCAGTTGATACGTTTCTCTCCGGAGGATATAAAGGGAAATCCATTCTTTCCTGATTATTTGATGGCACTGCTTCTTCTGCAGAAGGAACAATGTTTACGGGCGCCCCCGGCTTGGCAATTAAAGCTCCGGTAATTAACTGGGCACGCAGCTGACTATGTTCGGGTGGTAAACTATATTTCGAAACAACATCAGTACTACCTACAGCAATTAATGTTGTATCTAACACATCCAAAGGGTTTTTAACTTTTATTCCGTTATCAACCGGTTGTTGTTGAACAACGATCTTCTTTAAACTATCTTCCGGTATTGGTTTAAATACAACCACATTTCCCTCTTTAGCACTGATGACACCTTGCAGATATTGTGCTTTTAAATTTGTTTTAACCGGTTGCTTGTTTTGGTTGTTGGTTTCAATGGTGGTATCCAATCCCTGCAAAACAGGTTTAACCTTAACTGCAGGTTTTAATTTCGGAACAAAAGCGGCTTTCTTTTTTGCAGCCTCAATCGAATCTTTTTTGCTGACCGGAACAAATAATAATGGTTTATTTTTCTTAGATATGTTTGTTCCCTTGATCATTTGAGCAGTAAAATCGTTATTGATGATTTTATTCTTTCCACTATTTTTAACAGTGGTATCTAATCCCTGTAAAACAGGCGTCCCGTTTACAAAAGGTTTCGATTTAGGCACCGATGTATCTTTTTTCTGCACTACATCTGCAGAATCTTTTTTCTTAACAAGAACCGGGGGTACTTTTTTTTGTGTGAAAACTATTGAATCTTTTTTCTTAACAACAATTGATGTATCCTTTTTTTGAGCAACAACCGATGAATCTTTTTTATTAACAGGAAGAATGATAACCGCTTTCTTTTTTACAGGTACAATTGTTCCCTTGATCACTTGCGACTGAGCCATTGCAAATGAAAAAAGAAAAGCTGTTGCTGTTAAAAGAAATAGTTTTTTCCTCATACCGTCTTTATTCCGCTTTTAAAGCAGAAACAAAATATTTTATTTTATTCATATCCTTTATCCCGTGTGTAACTTCGAACTTACTGTTTATATCAACCGAAAACAGGTCTTTCGCTACAGTATCCTGAGCAAACATTTTTAGTTTCTCCGCATCATCGGGTTGAATTCCGCCACTCAAAAAAAATGGTTTACGAATATTCAATCCTTTCAACACATCCCAATTAAATTTTTTCCCTGTTCCGCCATAACCGGCTCCTTCGGTATCAAATAAAAACATGTCAACCACATCCTGATAATCTTTGATCTTCCATAAAATATTATCCGATTCACTCAACCTGAAAGCCTTGATGGTTGTAACATAGTTCGAGATCTTTTCGCATTCTCTCGGTGTTTCATCTCCATGCAATTGCACCAGATACAAGCCGCAATCATCAACCGTTTTTAAAATATCTTCTTCATACGCATTTACAAACACACCTACTTTATTTATTTTTCCTTTTACTTTTTTTATTTCGCTTGCGGGAACATGTTTAAAAACATACCGCGGACTTTTAGGATAAAAAATAAATCCGCAAAACTCTATACCTATTTCATCTAATTGACGAACCTGATCCATATCAGTCATGCCGCAAACTTTTATTCTCATTCCAATTTTGTTTTTAGTTGTGTTACAAAACTGGCAAAGGCAACCGAAGGATTAGGTTCTTTCATAAAATTTTCTCCTATCAAAAAACCTTTAAAACCTGCATTGTGTAAAGTTACGATTGTATCAACGTTACTGATACCACTTTCTGCTATCGCTAACTTTCCTGTTGGTATCTTGTTAATCAGATGCAACGATGTATCAATATCCACAACAAATGTTTTTAAATTTCGATTATTCACACCTACAAAATCAACATCATCGCAAATATGCCCTAACTCTTCATCGTTATGAATTTCGAGCAACACTTCCAATCCTAAACGTTTTGCCAAGCTTGCAAATTGTTTAACTTCCTGAACAGTTAAACAGGCTGCGATCAATAAAATAACATCGGCCCCAATTGATTTTGCTTCGATGATCTGGTATTCATCGATCATGAAATCTTTTCGAAGGATTGGGATTTGATTGAATCTCGCCTTTTGCAGATCGCTTGTATCTCCACCAAAAAATTTTTCATCGGTTAAAACAGAAATCCCTGATGCTGATACCGCATACGATTTTGTAACCTCTTCAACTGTTGAAATATTATTGATGATTCCTTTTGAGGGCGATTTCCGCTTGTACTCTGCAATAATTCCTGTTCTGTTTTTATCCAGCAAAAATTCGCGAAGTGATAAAGTTTTTCGTTGAAAAAGATCAGACATTTCTAAATCAGAAATAATAACTTCTAACTTCTTAGTTCTGACCTCTAATCTTTTATTTGCTACTATCGTTTCTAAAATATTCATCTATTGTAAACTGATTAATTTTTGTAAACATTGATATGCTTTGCCACCATCTAAACTTTCAACTGCGGCTTTATATGCATCTGCATAATTTTTATAATTGCCAGTACAATGCAGTGCCATTGCGGCATTGGCAAGCACCACTGCATTCTGTGCAAAAGTTCCTTCGCCTTTGATGATTTTTGTAAACAATTTTGCTGCTTCATCAATCGTATTACCGCCATAAAGGTCTTCCTGTGCAACCATTCGTTTACCAAGTTGCTCAGGTGTCATTATTTTTTCGCCTTCATTGGTGATGACTTTTGTATCGCTGGTTAAAGAAATTTCATCATAACCATCCAAACTATGAATGATGGTGAATGCCCGATCTGTTTGTTGCAACAAATAATTATAAATTCTTGCCATTTCTAAATTATACACACCAACCAATTGATAGGCAGGTGCAGCAGGATTAACCATTGGTCCCAGCATATTGAAAAACGTACGGATACCCAGATTTTTTCTGATAGGTCCAACTGCTTTTAATGCCGGATGAAATAATGGCGCATGTAAAAAACAAATGTTCGCTTCTTCAACTTCGCGTTTTAATTTATTTACATCATTGCTCATTTTATATCCCAACTGTTCCATCACATTCGATGCACCGCTGACAGATGTTGCGCCGTAATTTCCATGCTTCGAAACTTTTTGCCCGGCTCCTGCCACTATAAAACAACTGAGCGTTGAAATGTTGAAAGTATTTTTTCCATCACCGCCGGTGCCAACAATATCGATCGTTTTATGATCGCCCAAATCTACTTTAACACAAAGCTCTAGCAAAGCATCACGGAAGCCCTGTAACTCAGCAATCGTAATGCTTCGCATAAGATATACAGTTACAAAAGAAGTGACTTCACTTTCGTTATACATCCCTTTCGAAATATTAATCAACGTTTCTTTTGCCTGCTCTTTCGAAAGCGTTTTGTGTTCGAATAAAAATTGTAAAATCTTTTTCATGCTTATTTATTTAACCAATTTCTCATAATTTTTTCTCCGTCTGGAGTCAGCACACTTTCGGGATGAAACTGCACCCCCTGCACATCAAAAGTTTTATGTTGTAATGCCATGATAAAATTATTTTCGTCTCTAGCAGTTACTTCTAATTCATCAGGAAAATTTTTATTGTCAACTACCCAACTGTGATAACGGCCAACTTCAATTTCTTCCGGTAAATCTTTAAATAGCAAGCTACTTGGAACTTGAAACTTGGAACTTGAAACTTTTATTTTAGTAGCTATTCCATGATACACTTTCGATAAATTAGTCAACGTTCCGCCAAAAGCCTGTCCGATGGCCTGATGCCCCAAACACACGCCCAGTATGGATTTCGTTGCTGCATATTTTTTGATCAATGGCAATAACAATCCTGCTTCTTCCGGAATGCCCGGACCCGGTGATAAAATAATTTTATCGTACTCATTTACTTTTTCCAGATCGATTTCATCGTTGCGATAAACATCTACTTTTTCATGTGTTATCTTTTCAACAAGATGAACTAAGTTGTATGTGAACGAATCGTAATTATCAAAGACTAAGATTTTACCCCCAACCCCTGAAGGGGAGTTTTGATTGCCAAATGTTGAAGTATGATTATTTTCTGTTGACATTTTCTATTTTAAAATGTTGAATAATGTTATGCTGTACAAGTGTGCGACGCAACAGTTGATGCCATGAAAAACTGTTGTTGGTCACAAAAAAATTATCCTAAACTTTCTGCTATCACAATTGCTTTTTTTAATGCTCCTAATTTATTATTTACTTCCTGCAACTCGCTTTCGGGATTACTTGCAGCAACAATTCCTGCACCGGCCTGATAAGTGAGTGTATTATTTTTACTTAAAAAAGTGCGGATCATAATGGCATGATTGCAACTTCCGTCAAAGCCCATGAAACCAAGCGCACCGCCATAATAACTGCGTGATGTTGGCTCAAATTCATCAATCAATTTCATAGCCTTGAATTTTGGCGCACCGCTCAAAGTGCCTGCAGGAAAGGTTTTCGCCAATAATAAAAACGGATTGGTTCCTTGTTTTACATTGCCGATCACTTCACTAACCAAATGAATAACGTGACTGTAATAATGTACTTGTTTAAAATAATTTACATGCACTTCGTCACACATTCTACTCAAATCGTTACGTGCCAGATCAACCAGCATCACATGCTCTGCATTTTCTTTTGCATCTAATAATAATGCGGCTGCGGCGGCTTCATCAATTTTATCATCACCTGTGCGCTTAAAAGTTCCTGCGATTGGATGAATGATGGCTTTTCCATTTTTAATAATGATCTGGCTTTCGGGCGATGAGCCCATTAATTTATAATCGCCGTAATCGAAGAAAAATAAATATGGCGATGGATTTACATTGCGCAATGCACGATACACATTAAATTCATCCCCCGTAAAACTTTGCTGAAACCTGCGACTGAGAACGATTTGAAACACATCGCCACGCATGCAACTCGCAATTCCTTTCTTCACCATCTCTACATAATCTTCATTTTTCATGTTCGATGTTTCATCGCCTTTTAATGCAAACGGGAACACAGGAACATCCTTACTTTTAATTAAACTTTCTACAAAAGCCACATCACTTTCCAATCCTGTAATCACATTTTCACATAGAAATAATTCATCCTTAAAATGATTGATCGCAATCACATATTGATACAAACGATAACGCATCAACGGAATTGCCGGAATCTCTTTCGAAGATTTTAATTCAATCGTATCGAAAAATTGTACCGCATCAAATGTTGCATAACCATACAAGCCCTGTGCAAATTTTGCTTCTTTATCGGTTTCAGTAGTTTCAAAACGTTGCATAAAATCCCATAATTGTTGCGGCACTTCCTGAACATTTTTTATATCGGCACGTTCGGGTTTCTGATTCGGAAATTTAAATTCAATGCTTTTTGTAGAAGTAATTTCCATGCCCGCAATCGCATTGATGCAAATAAAACTATAGCTGTTTTCTGCCACGTGGTGGTCGGTACTTTCAAGCAAAATAGTATCGCGGAACCTGTCACGCACACGCAAATAAATTCCAACCGGCGTGTACAGATCGGCCAGCATCTTTTTTACTTTGGTTTCAATTTTTATTTTTTTCATCACGAAAAATTTTATCGAATTAATTTTTTTGTTACCGGCTTTTAGTTCTTTGTGCATCTGCTGTTGCGTCGCACTCTTGTACGCTTTGTTCTTGATTCATCAAACAAAAAACCCCGACAATTTTGTCGGGGCTTTGAAATGATATTCATCAGTATTGGCTATGCCATTACAATCCCCGATCAGAGTTTGTATGCCACCACCAATTGTTATTTAATAAATTTTGTTTCATTGCATGGCAAAGATGTGAGATGAAATTGTTTCTGCCAAATTTTTTTTCTTTAACAAAAGTTATTTAAAAAAAATATGCAATACAGCAGCCAATTGCATCTTACTTTTATATAGTCATTTCAAAACTTAAAACACCCACTCATGCGTACAATCCTGATAGTGCTTGCAGTGCTTGCCAATATTGGTATCTGCAAAGCCAGCGACGACAAATCAACAGCCAAAGCCAATATCACAAACATAACAGTTTACAGGCTCGGTGCCGAGATCCAGCAAAGTTTTAAAGCTACTGTTAAAAAAGAAACACAATACATCGAAATAAGCAATGTGAGCAACAGTTTGGAGAAAAACAGCCTGCAAATAAAAAGCGATAATAATATTACCATCCTGGGGTTTGAGTTCAGTAATACTTTTTTAAATCCCGAAATAAAATCAGCCGAATACCAAAAGCTGGAAGATTCAATCAATAAAATTGTGAAGGAAGTAAATAAACTCAATTCAAATTCTTCTACTTTAAAAGATCTGTTAAGTGTTCTCAACAGCAATAAGGACATTAAAGGGAATCAAACAGGGTTGAATGTTACTGAATTAATTAAGCTGATGGATTTTTACAAATCAAAATCTACAGAACTAAAAAACGGTATTGCCGATATTGATGAAAAAATAATTCAGCTCAACGAAATTAAAAGCAAACTAAACAATCAGCTCGACGAAGAAAGAAAAAAGAACACACAAAAAGGTGGCAAATTAGTTATTCAAATCAGTTGTGCTATTGCCGGAACTTATGAGTTCAAAATAAATTACTTAACACCAAATGCAAGCTGGCAGCCATTTTACGATATCAAAACACAAAATATCAATTCTCCATTCGATCTGATTTACAAAGCAAAGATTTCTCAAACAACAGGCATTGATTGGAACCAGGTAAAATTAAAATTATCGACTGCATTACCTAATCAGTTTGGCAATGCCCCTATTTTACAAACTTGGTTTTTGCAATATGTAGAACCACTTGCAAGATTATATAAAGCAGCTCCTGTAATGGCATACGATGCAGCAAAAATGTCAACAATGGAACTCAAAGAAGGAATCAGAATACGTGGTTCAAATAATTTAAATGAAAGTTCAAAACCTATTTATGTTGTTAATGGGAATGTGGTTTCAGAGGAGGATTTTAAAGACATAACACCTCAATCGATTAAAAGCATCAATGTTCTTAAAGGCGAAAATGCTACGTCAAAATATGGAAGTCGTGCAAGTGCAGGTGCCATTGAAATTACTTTAAAAGATGAACTATCAGATTATGTAACTGTTCAAGACAATACACTTACAACCGTTTACGATATTGATATTCCTTTTGATATTGCTACAAACGGCAAAGATCAGGTAGCCACTTTGCAAACACAAAAAGTTGATGCGAAATATGTTTTCTATTCCATTCCTAAACTCAATGATAACGTGTATTTGGTGGCGCAAGTTCCCAACTGGAATAAGTTGAATTTATTGGATGGAGAAGCAAATTTATTTTTCGAGAATACTTATGTAGGCAAAACAGATATTTCTTCCACATCGGTTGAAGACACATTTAATTTAACCGTCGCAACCGATAAACGCATCCTGGTTAAACGCGAAAAATTAAAAGATTTCAGCAGTACTCAATTTTTAAGCAATTATAAAAAAGAAATTTTTACTTACGAGATCACTGTAAAAAATAATAAAAATCAGGCTGCATCGATGACGATAAAAGATCAATACCCAATCAGCAGCAACAAAGAAATTGAAGTTGAATTGTTAGAAAACAGCAACGCTTCCATCAATGCAGAAAACGGCGAACTCAAATGGGATGTAACTTTGCAGCCTAACGAACAAAAGAAAATTCGTTTTCAATATTCTGTCAAATATCCAAAAGATAAAAAGCTGAATTTGTAAAATAATTTTTCCTTCATAAAAAATGGGCACTATCAAGTGCCCATTTTTATTACTCTATTAACCGCCTTATTATTTTGAATTCCGAATCGCATTTTCATATTTATCAAACATCATCTTATTCAGCTGCAAACAATTTTTAGTTTCTGTGGTAGAAAATTTCTCATGCCTTGTTACCCAGCTTTCTTCAAACTCAATAACTTCTTTCATAAACTTCTTCTCATCAAAAGCTTCATTATTTTTAACAGCAGCAATCACATCATTAATAAATAATTTCCAACGTTCGGCATAATAGGTTTTCATCAACCCTGCCCACGAACGATTGGCATATTCATTCAAACCTCTTCCTTTTTCGCCCCAGGTTGTAATGATTCTTTTTGCATCGGCTTCATAATAATTTTTCTCTGCAACTGTTGTCCCTATTGCTTTTGCGCCCTCGATCCAGTTGCCCAATAAAAACGAAAAATGTGTCGACAATAATGTATCCATGTCATTCATCAAATCAATCATCGCCTTTCCTTTTTGTTCTAATGCAGCAAGATCTTTTTTCTTATACGCATCTGTAAACTGATCTCTCAACACAGTAAAATAATTTCCTAAAACTTGCCGTCCAACATTCGTTACATCAAACTGAAATGCTTTTGTTGTTGATGTTGGATTGGATTGCAATAATAATTTCCACGCATTCAACAAATCAAGATTATTATAACCAATTTCATTGGTGGTTGTCCAACTGCCATGATTTTTAAATGAAGGTCTTGCATTGGTCAATGTTGCCTGACCCAATCCATCTTTAAAATTATAAGCACTGTTCAATAATAATTGCCATGCTTTATTTTTATTTTCATCAGCTTTACCGTAGCGGCGTGTTGACCAATCTTTCACCCATTGCTGAACATTTGTTGCACTATCGCTCCAAACTTTATCAAACACATATTCAAACATGATCGGGTTAACACCAAAACCTTCCAATGTTGAACCAACCCCTTGCATATTTTTTCCGGCATGCTGAAATGTATTATCCATGCGGGTTTCAACATCTTTTAAATTCCCGGCCATCATGGTATTGCCGCCAAAATTTCCGAGATAACACCAGATAAAAGGCTGACCATAAAACGAATTCGTGAACTTCCACACTTCTGTATTCTCGCAGAAATAATCTAACAGGATCATTTTATTTTGCGGAACTGCAGTAATAAAACTTTTAATTCTTTCATCAGTCCATTGCTTTCTCATAAAATAAAATATCCAGGTCATTTGCAACCATTCCGATTTTGGATCAACTGCAACCATCGAATTGTAAATCACTTTTGCAGCACTTGCCAAATATTCGGGCTCCCAACTTGGCGGCGTTACTTCGTTAAACGGATCGGTTCCGTACACATGGTCGGTTCCAAATAATTTTGTTTGTTCATTTAAAAATTCTTTTTGAATCGGATTGAATAAAGAATCGAACGGATCTAAAAAATAACTCTGATATTTTTTATCAAAATCGCCCCACTCGCCCAACGAAGTAATTTTTGCTTTCGGATATTTTGATTTTAAAATTTCCGGCACATGCCCCGCAAACGCAGGCAGCACGGGAATCATATTCAATTCTCTTTCTCTTGCAACAATTTTTTTCTGTAATGCCAATTGATTATCCAACCACGATTGCGGCAATGGGCCATCCCAATGATCTATGTTCGCCATGCGGTGCCATGGTAAATAAGCAGGACCTGTAAAATAATTCCTGATCTGCGCATCAGTTAATCCAAATTTCTTCCAAACCTTTGCCCACACCGCTTCTTGTCCGGTTATCGCCAACGGCATATTAATTCCGTTCAATGCCATCCAATCAATAAACCATTGCCAGTCTTTCCATGTCCACCAGGGCATGGTATAACCAAACGTGCAATAATTTAAAAAAAATCTTTTGTTCACTCTTGCTTCCTGCCTGTGTTTTGTAACCGAAGCAAATTGTTTTGGTAATTGCAACACATCATCTTTATACCACGAAACAGAAACGTTGCAATAATTTTTTAAAAAATAATTTAACCCAACAGCCATCGAGTTGGCATTGTTGCCGCGAATAATTATTTTATTATTTTTCGAATCAATTTCATACACATCTTTTGTTTGTGCAGGCAAATCCTCAAACGAAATCCTGTTTACATAATCAGGCGCAACCCTTTGCAGCAAAGACTTTGCAGCAATCACATTTTTTGATTGGGCCGAAATGATAATCGAGAAAAATAAAGAAGCAATCACCAAAAAATATTTCATACGGTCATGTTTTTAAAATGAAGCCAACAAAATACACAATTTATTTTTTTTGTAACGGGCGACAGAAAAAAAATTGAACTGCAGTTGCGTCGCACTCTTGTACGTTTTGCGCTTTATTCAACTTTGTCAGAGCGTGGATTTGGGAGGATTAGATAGATATAATTTGAAAAAGTAAATTCCTATTTTATAAATCGGCTTATAACTTTCGCTGTTAATAGTTTAGATTGTTGAATTGAGATTCCTATTTGTTCAAACTTATTTTTAAAAGTGAGAAAAACTTGATTATCCATATCTGGGTGGCAAATAATTTGAATCGCAGGATTCACTTCAATAAACCTTTGTTTAAGTTTAAATTCAATTCCACTTCTATCCAATTCTTTATTATTTGCAAGCAACAAAAACCTTACTTCATTCTCATGCTTATAACTTGCATGTTTTATACTCGAACGTAAAATATCAATATTGGTTTTTGTTTTATCCAAAGTAAAAAAATCATCGAAATAACCTAAGTATTCTACTCTTCCAAAAAATGCTTGAAAAATTTCTAAATCACTAAAATCTATTAATGCATTTTCAATTATTTTTTTTAATTCTGAAAATTTAATCTTCAAACAAAATCCTTCAGCATTTGAATAAAGATTCCACATTGCAAAAGATTCTTCATGATTACTTAGTTTACCCTTTTCTCCTTCGGTAAGATACCAACAAGAAGCAAATACACCATGTTGCCAACCATTAATTTCAAAACGAGTTGGCATTTTTTCTTGAATATATTCGCTATCAAATTTTCTTATGTTTGCATAATATATTGCCTTAATATATTTTATTGGCATTCCTTCCAATGGATCATCAAAAGAATCTAACCGTGAGAAATAAATTTTATCATTAGAAAGTATATCCCAAATCTTTTCAAAACTCATATAACGCCAAGCATAAGCGTCATCCGCAATTATTAATTCAGGATTGTAATGCTCAAGAATCATAAAATAAATTTTACAACACACCTTTCGTACTCGGCAAATAATTACTCAGCGGATCGCGTTTAACTGCCATGCGAATTGCTTTTGCAAATGCTTTAAAAATGGCTTCAATTTTATGGTGTTCGTTATCGCCTTTGCACTCAATATTCAAATTACATTTAGCTGCATCGCTGAACGATTTAAAGAAATGAAAAAACATTTCGGTAGGCATCTCGCCTATTTTTTCGCGTTTAAATTCTGCATCCCAAACAAACCAATTCCTTCCGCCAAAATCGATCAACACTTTCGCTTCGGCTTCATCCATCGGTAACGCAAAACCATAACGTTCCATGCCGCGTTTATCGGCCAAAGCTTTTGCAAATGCTTCGCCTAATGCAATGCCGGTATCTTCGATGCTGTGGTGTTCGTCGATATGCAGATCGCCTTTTGTTTCAATATTCAAATCCATTTTTCCGTGACGTGCAATTTGGTCGAGCATGTGGTCGAAAAAGCCCAAACCCGTACTGATATTGGCTTTTCCGCTGCCATCCAGATTTAATTCGATCTTTATTTTTGTTTCGTTGGTATTACGTTCGTGAACAACTTTTCGCAATCCTAATTTCAGGAACGAATAAATTTCTTCCCACAAAACAGATTCCAATGCAATAACCGATTGCAATGCTGCAACCGAATCTTTTATTTCTGTACCGCCCAAATTTGGATCACTATTTAACCAGATGGCTTTGCATCCCAAATTTTTGGCAAGTTGAACATCAGTGATCCTGTCGCCGATGACGAATGAATTTTTCAGATCGTATTTTGTTTCATCAAAATATTCTGTGAGCATACCAACAGCAGGTTTGCGAGTTGGTAAATTTTCGTGCGGAAAGCTTTTATCGATATGCACTTTCGAAAAATGAATGCCTTCATTTTCCAAACTCTTCATCACAAAATTTTGAACATTCCAAAATGTTTCTTCAGGAAAAGATGCGGTGCCCAATCCATCCTGATTGGTTACCATCACCAGTTCATAATCGAATTCGTTTGCGATACGATTCATGTATTGAAACATGTTCGGATAAAATTCCAACTTTTCAAAACTATCAATCTGATAAGTGGGTGGTGCTTCATTAATTAAAGTACCATCACGGTCTATAAATAAAATTCGTTTCATAATTATTTCTTCTTGCTGCGAACAGCTTTTACTTCTGCAACGCTTACTGCGCTTGCTTTATTTCCAAAACTATTTCGAACGTAAGTTAATACATCGGCAATTTCCTGATCGGTTAAATCGGTATGCGGCGCCATATTATTTGAATAATATTCATCATCGATGGGTTCGCGGATCGTTAATCCATGTAAAACGATATCAATAATCTTTGCTTTATCGCCAAGTATATATGACGTTTGTGTAAGTGGCGGATTCATGTGCGGCACACCACCACCGTCAACCATGTGGCAACTTAAACAAACTTTGGTATATACTTTTTCGCCACGATCGATGGACGCTTTTATTTTTTGTTGGTTTGCCTGAGCATTAACAAAAACAATAAAAAATAAAAATGGAATTGTCGAAAATATTTTTTTCATGCAATATTATTGTTGAACAGTGTTACTAAAAGTACAAGTGTGCGACGCAACAGACGCTAAATAGAATTACTGCTGCCGGTAACAAAATTATTTTTTATAACTTATTTTATACACAGCTCCTTTTACATCGTCGCTCACATACAAAGAACCATCGAGGCCTTGCGCCAAACCGCATGGACGATGTTGTGCTTTATTAGGCGAAATGAATTGCTCGCCACCTGCAAAATTATCTGCGAATATTTCCCACTCGCCGGTTGGCTTTCCATTTTTAAAAGGAACAAAAACTACGCAATAACCTTTTTGGGGTTCGGGTGCACGGTTCCAACTGCCATGAAACGCAATAAAGGCGCCATTCTTATACTTTTCGGGAAATTGATTGCCGGTATAAAACAACAAAGCATTGGGTGCCATGTGCGCAGGAAATGCGATGACTGGATCCTGAATAGTTTTATCATAAACTTTTTTTGCATCATCCATATCGTTGATCAGCGAAGTTTTATCAAGATGATAATTAACTATCACAGCTCCGCCATTTTTATTTTCTTTTAAATATTCATCCCATGATTTTTTTCCATCGCCGCCATACTCCGGACCCAACATTTTTTTATGTTGCATTGGATCGTAATAAATAAATGGCCAGCCGCAATTAGAACCTTTGTGCAATTCGTACATACATTCGGCAGGTAATTCGGCACTTTGTTTTGTATCGAAAAATTCGGGCCAGTTATCATGCAATTGATCACGGCCATGTTGCATAACAAATAAAGAATTGGTTTGTGTGTTCCAATCCAAGCCAACAACATTGCGCAAACCTGTTGCATAACGAATCCCATCGGCATAGGTTTGATTTAATTTATCGGCTTTAAATTGCCAGATACCACCGGCTGAATCCAAGACGGGACAAGGCATACGGCCTTTGCTGTGCAATGTCCGGTCCTGTTCCTGACAAACATTTGAATACGCACCGATGTTCACATAAATATTTCCATCATTATCGAATGCAATGGATTTTGATTCGTGCTGATGACGATTAATTAATCCGGTGATTATTTTTTCGGGCTGATCGGGGTTGATGACCTCATCTTTATCATTCAGTTTATAACGAAAAACTTCTTCATCAGATGAAGCATACAAATACCCATTTTTGATAGCAATACCGGTACCAATATATTTTCCAAAGCCTGAAATATTTGCGGCTTTGCCATCTTTATTAAAATCTTTCAAACGAAAAATCCCCTTGCCATTAACCAATTTTGAAGATTTATAAAATATGGTTCCCTGCGGTGAAACTACAATGTGGCGTGCCCTTCCAACACCTTCGGAAACTTTTACGGCAGTAAATCCGGCAGGCAATTTCAATCCTGCATTGATCGTATCGGCATCAATGTTTGTTGCAAAAGAAGCAAGCGATAAACTCAGAAAAAAAGAATAAAAAAATAATTTTTTCATATTGGTTTATTTGAATGGTTTAAAGATAACAATTAAACCATGCGATTGTTTAAGATGATTGCTGCGAAATATAATCGGCCAACGCATCAACCAACAAAGTATTTTCCTGCTCGGTCCCGATGGTGATACGCAAACAATTATCGCACAATTTTACGTTACTTCTGTCGCGTACCACAATTCCTTTTGTTAATAAATATTCATAAATTTTTCTGGCGTCTTTTATTTTTACCAGAATAAAATTAGCATCGGATGGATATACTTTTTCTACGATCGGAATTTGTTCAAACACATCAATTAAAGCATCACGCATGGCAACCAATTCCTTGATCATATCATTCACCTGGCCAACTTCTTCCAAAGCTTTCAGCGCAAACTCTTGTGTAGCCTGATTTATATTGTATGGCGGTTTTACTTTATTCATCACCGCAATAATCTCAGACGAAGCAAATGCCATTCCCAAACGCAATGCTGCCAATCCCCATGCTTTGCTGAAAGTCTGCATCACAACCAAATTCGGATATTCAGTCAATTCCTGAATGAACGATTTTTGTTTGGCAAAGTTGATATACGCTTCATCGATCACCACAATGCCCGAAAAATTATTTAACACCGTTAAAATATCTTCCCGGTTCAAAGAATTTCCTGTTGGATTATTTGGTGAACAGATCCAGATTAATTTTGTATTTGCATCAACTAAATTTTCGAGATGAATTAAATCCAATTGAAAATTATCGAGCAACGGTGCTTTGCGAATTTCAACATCATTGATATTGGCACTCACTTCGTACATACCGTAAGTTGGCGGGCAAATAATTACATTATCTTTTTTTGGTTCGCAAAAACAACGATATAACAAATCAATGCATTCATCACTTCCATTTCCCAAAAAAATATGTTCAGCAGCAATTCCTTTTATTTTGCTGATGGCATCTTTTACAGCATGTTGATGCGGATCGGGATAACGGTTGTACCACTTGGTTAGCGGCGATCCCAAACTATTTTCATTGGCATCTAAAAACACTTTTGCTTCGCCACTGAATTCATCACGTGCAGATGAATAAGGTGAAAGTTTTTTAATATTTTCTCTGAGGAGTTTATTTAAGTCGAACATATTTTTTTGTTTACCGGCTTTTGTTATTCTATTAAGTTTCGTTGCGTCGCACACTTCAACTTTCAGTTATAAATTTTTCAAACGAATTGATACCGCATTTTTATGTGCATCCAATCCTTCAGCTTCAGCCATCAATTCAACCGTTTTACCAATCTGCTGTAACCCTTGCTGTGTAAGCTTTTGATAGGTTATTTTTTTTTCAAAACTATCAACACTAACACCGCTGTATGCTTTTGCAAAACCATTGGTAGGTAAAGTATGATTGGTGCCACTGGCATAATCACCCACACTTTCGGGAGAATAATTCCCTAAAAAGATGGAACCTGCGTTAATTATTTTTTCTGCAATCGCTTCATCATCCTTGCAGGAAATTATTAAATGTTCGGCAGCATATTCATTCACCAATTCAATGGCTTCATTCATATTTTTTACAACAATGGCTTTACTGTTTTCCAAAGCTTTTTCTGCAATAGATTTTCTTGATAATAATTCTAATTGTTTCTTTAATTCTTCTTCAACACTGCGAACCAAAGTTTCGGAGTAAGTCACTAACAAAACCTGACTATCAATTCCATGTTCTGCCTGCGATAAAAGATCTGCCGCAATAAAACTTGCATTGGCGGATTCATCAGCTAACACACAAACTTCGCTCGGGCCAGCAGGCATATCGATTGCAATTCCATCTTGCTGAATCAATTGTTTGGCGCAGGTTACATATTGATTACCCGGACCAAAAATCTTATACACTTTCGGAACTGTTGCTGTGCCATAAGCCATAGCAGCAACGGCTTGTACGCCACCGATCTTAAAAATTTTCGTTACACCTACCAAATGTGCAGCAAATAAAATAGCGGGATGAAGTTTACCATTTTTATTTGGCGGTGAACACAAAATAATTTCTTTGCAACCCGCGATCTTTGCAGGGATACCCAACATTAAAATGGTTGAAAACAATGGCGCTGTTCCACCCGGAATATATAATCCAACTTTTTCGATGCCGATACTTTTACGCCAACATTTTATGCCCGGCATTGTTTCAACGATTTCAACTTTGCCAATTTGTTTTTGGTGAAATGTTGTTATGTTTTTTGCTGCTTGTTGAATGGCTTGTTTTAATTCGTCAGATAATAAAGTAACAGCTTCGGTTATTTCTTTTTCAGAAACAACAAAATCATTCAACTCAATAGCATCAAATTGTTGAGTGAATTTTTTAACAGCATCATCGCCATTTAATTTCACTTCTGTCAAAACAGTTTTTACTTTTTCCTGTAATGAAGATGTATCAAATGCAGGTCGCAATAACAGCTGCTGCCAATCACTTTTATTTGGAAATAAATAAGTTTTCATAATTTTCAAATTAAACAATCATCTTTTCGATCGGTACAACTAAAATTCCCTGGGCACCCGCCGCTTTTAATTGTTCGATGATATCCCAAAACTGATTTTCGTTTAAAACACTATGCACACTGCTCCAGCCTTCTTCAGCCAAAGGCAATACTGTAGGGCTTTTCATGCCGGGTAACAAATTAATAATTTCATTTAATTTATTATTAGGCGCATTCAACAAAATATATTTATTGTTCTTTGCTTTTTTTACAGATTGAATCCTGAAAATAATTTTATCCAACAATTGTTGTTTTGCAGCATCCAGATTTTTGTCTTTGATCAGGACAGCCTGCGATTGCAAAATGATTTCAGTTTCTTTTAATCCGTTCATGAATAAAGTAGAGCCGCTGCTTACCAGATCGCAAATAGCATCGGCTAATCCAATACCCGGAGCAATTTCAACGCTACCGCTGATTTCATGAATTTCGGCATTGATGTTTTTTTCTTTTAAAAACTTTTCAACCAATACCGGATAACTTGTTGCAATTCTTTTACCATCTAAAAAACTTGCATCGGTATAAGTTTCTCCTTTTTTAATGGCAATGGATAATCGGCATTTTCCGAAACCCAATTTTTCAACCACATCAACTTTTTTATTTTTTTCGAACACAACATTCTCACCAACAAAACCTATGTCGGCAACGCCATCTTCAACATACTGCGGGATATCATCATCACGCAAAAAGAAAACTTCCAACGGAAAATTATTGGCGTCGGCTTTTAATTTATTTACGCCGTTTGAAATATCGATGCCGCATTCTTTCAATAATTTAATTGAATCGTCGTGCAGTCTTCCACTTTTTTGAATTGCTAATTTGAGTTTCATTTCATTTGTTTTAATAGAAAAAGGGCTCACTTTTCAGTAAGCCCTTCAATGTTTTATAATGTCAACACAAAACACCAACAGCCTACCCGATGGGTAAATGATGATGATGGGTATGTGTAGTTTGTTTCATAAATGTGGCGCAAAGATAAATGTGAATTTGATTTTACCAAAAATGATTTTTATTTCTCAAATTTTAAATCAATGCCCTCTTTTCCTGTGTTTGTGATAGTGGCTTTTTTTCTGGTGTGGTTTTGAAGAAGAATTTTGTTCGGCGGGATGATCCATATTTTTAAGGTTCTTTCTCATCAAATTACCCAATAACAATAAAGCAACTGCACTCAATCCAAAAACAATTTCGGATAATTGATAGGCAAGCGTAAAATATTCCAGAATAACAAACAGCAACAATATTATTCCCTGGATGAAAACAAAATAAGGATATAACCTGTAATGCCGGAATGTTACAACAGCCGAAACTGCACTAAATAATCCAACCACAATTATTAATATCCATCCGATCAAACTATAATCTGTAAATAAAGAACCTTTCAGATCATCAATACTTAATTGTAATGAACGACCGGTATCATCATTAAGCAACATAATACCACCAACGATAGCAGCAATGGCAATAACAATTAAAATAGCAATTGAAAGTTGACGAACAGATTTCATGGCAAACAATTTTTATCAAAAAAAAATCAAGTTACAAATTAAATCAATGATAATTGTCAGAAAATTTGTCGCAAGTTTCATATTGACAATATAAAAAGATCGGGACTATCGGTCAACACTTGATATAAAAAATTTTATAAGAACCTTTGCGGTGATATTTTAAAATTCACTTTCTGTTTAAAAAATTTCTCCACCAATAACCCGAGTTTTTTATCGTTCGCAATTGCGTTTTAAAATCTACATGAATCAATCCAAACCTTGCACGGTAACCTTCTGCCCATTCAAAATTATCTGTCAATGTCCAAACAAAATAGCCGTTAATGTTTACGCCTTCCTGTTTTGCCAGTAACATAGCCTGCAAATAATCCTGAAAATATTGGATGCGTTGTGCATCGTTTACAACGCCATTCTGCAACACATCTTTAAAATAGGCACCGTTTTCGGAAACTATGATTTTTTTTACACCATCGTAAGCTGCAAATCTTTTCAGCATACGATAAAAACTTGCTGCATTAATTTCCCAACCCATATCGGTATGCGGAACATTTCGGGTAACAGCTTTTACTTCTGATGCATTGATAATTGGAATGATCGGATTATGTTTTACGGTGAGTGAAAAATAGTTTTGAATACCGATGAAATCGAAATCAAATTTCATCCGCTCGGTGTATTTCCATGCTTTATTATACAGATGCAGTTTATCCATCAATTGAAAATTATCGTAAGGATAACCCATTCCCAATGATGGCTCAATGAACAAACGGTTTAATAAAATATCCATTCTGTTTGCGGCAGCAATATCTTTTTCACTTTGGGTAAAAGGTATCACCTCACTACAGGAAAAAGTAGTTCCAATATTTGCATGGTCAACAATATTTCTAATAATTCTTCCGCCTTCGGCCTGTGCCAGTGCAGCATTATGAACAGCAGGAAAAAAATTGTTCAATCCTGTTTTTCCAGGGGCATGTTTGCCTAATCCATAACCCAGAGAAGTGAAGCCCATCGGCTCGTTCAGGATGATCCAGTTCTTTACTTTATCGCCATATTCTTCGGCGCAAACGGTTGCAAAACGACTGAACCATCGCAACATCGAATGCGAGGTCCATCCTCCTTCTTTCTCTAAGCTATTGGGCAGATCCCAATGATATAAGGTAACAAATGGTATCAAGCCCAATTGCAAACACTCATCAATAACTTTATGATAAAAAGCAATTCCTTCTTTATTTGTTTTTCCGATCCCTTCGGGTAATATCCGGCTCCATGAGATCGAGAAACGAAATACAGTAAAGCCAAGTGCTTTTGCCAATAAAAGGTCATCTTTATAGCGATGATAAAAATCGCAGGCTTCGTAAGGCTTTGCAGCGCCGATTATTTTTCCCGGTCGTTTCGAAAAAGTATCCCACACGGAGAGACCTTTGCCATCAATATTATAGGCACCTTCGTTTTGAACTGCTGCAATTGCAACACCCCATAAAAATTTTTTTCCAAAATCGGAAACGTTTAAAGCAGAATTCAAGCGGATTGTTTGAACAAAGTTGGCAATCTAATGTTAACAGAAAATTAATTCTGATAAAAATTAAACAAACGTTTGATTAATTCAAACATTTGTTTAATTTTGCCCTTATAAATCTCCTTGAAATGATCATAGATAAAAAAGAGCACATCATTAACGCCGCTATAGAACTCTTTGCAGAAAAGGGTTTCGAAGGAACATCCATACGCGATCTGGCTGCAAAAGCCGATGTGAACATTGCCATGGTGAATTATTATTTTGGATCGAAGGATAAATTATTTGAAGCGATAGTGGAGTATAAAGCCTCGTATATGAGGGAAAGGTTGGAAGAAATAACGCTCGATAAATCAAAATCGGACATCGAAAAATTAGATGCCGTTATTGAAACGTATGTGAACAGGATATTATCTCAACACCAATATCACAGGATCATTCACCAGGAGTTAATGCTGAAACAACGCGAAGAAGTGCATAATACTATTATTGGTCTTTTCAGTAAAAATACTGCCATCATAAAAAATATCATTGAGCATGGTATCAAGAAAAAAGTGTTTAAGAAAGTAGATCCCGAATTAACCTTCGCTTCAATACTGGGCACCATTAACCAGGTGATGCTTTCAAAATCATTGTGCAACCAGCTAATGAACAAGGACAAGAATTTTAATCCATACATCGATGAAAATTTCAAGAAAAGGATCATCACACATTTAAAACAATTGATCCATTCACTTTTATTACAACATTAATTTAAATACAGCTTATGACTAATCAAGAATCAACACAGAAAAAAGAATTTCCCGTTAGGTTTATTATTATCGGCATTATTTTTTTGGTTGCCGCTTTCTTCGGCTACAAAAAAATAAAATATGCATTAACACACGAAACAACCGATAACGCACAAATAGAAACACAGATAACACCTGTATTACCAAGAGTTTCGGGCTATGTAAAAACCATTGCAGTAAAAGATTATGATTCGGTGAAAGCGGGTGAATTGGTTGTTGAATTAGATGATGCAGAACTGCAAACACAATTAGCCGAAATGGAAGCCGACTACCGTCAGGCAGAAGTGGACATCATCAATGCTAAAGCATCTTTGAATAATGCATTGGTTTCATTAAGTGTAAATAAAGGGAATATCGACATTAATAATGTGAGACTGCAAAAATCGAAAGAAGATTTTCAGAGAGATAAAAATTTATTTGCCGCAGAAGCCATCACCAAAAAACAATTGGACGATTCGCAATTTGCATTGGAAACAGCGCAAAAACAATTTGATAACAGCAGGAATGATTTGAATTCGGCTGAAAGCAGGATCGCAGTTTTAAAAGCTTCGGTCGAAAAAACACAGGCTGCATTGGCAGTGAAACAAGCTAAGATCGATCAAACAAAACTGAAAATTTCTTACACAAAAATTTATGCACCGCAAACAGGGCGCATTGGTAAGAAAAATGTTTCGGAAGGGCAGTTCATACAGGCAGGTACACCTTTATTTTCGGTTGTGAACGACAGCACCTACTGGATCATTGCCAATTTCAAAGAAAATCAAATACGAAATTTAACTCCCGGCAAAGAAGTAAATATCGAAGTTGATGCATTACCCGATTTAAAATTAACAGGAACCATTCAAAGTTTAAGCGATGCAACAGGCGCAAGGTTTTCTTTGCTTCCTCCCGATAATGCAAGCGGCAACTTTGTAAAAGTTACACAACGCGTTCCCGTAAAAATAAATATCAATGATGCAGAAAAATACAAATCGCTGCTACGTGCCGGATTAAGTGTGTTTGTAAGCATCAATATAAAATAAGTGATGGGGAAAGGCGAAAGGTAAAAAATGAAAGGTGAAAAAATATAATTCATTAATCGCTTTTCAAAAAATTACGCTGCTTAATAAATCATAAATCAGGAATTATAAATCATAAATTGCATGGCTACACCAAGAGGTTTTGCAAGAGCTATTATTGTAATTACAACTGTTACTGCTGCAGTAATGGAATTGATCGATACATCGATCGTAAATGTTGCACTGAGCGACATGAGCGGTAGCTTGGGGGTGAACATCGAAGACATCAGTTGGGTAATTACTGCTTATGCCATTGCAAATGTTATCATCATTCCCTTAACAGGATTTTTGGCTGAATATTTTGGAAGAAGAAATTATTATATCGTTTCAATGATCATCTTCACTGCTGCATCGTATATGTGTGCACAGTCAACAAGTTTGGTCGAAATCATTGCATGGCGTTTTATACAGGGTGTTGGTGGCGGTGCATTGTTATCAACATCACAAGCTATTTTATTTGATGCTTTTGAACCGAAAGACAGACCCATTGCATCGGGTTTATTTGGAATGGGCATTGTGTTAGGACCCACGCTGGGACCAACTCTCGGAGGTTTCATCATCGATCATGCTTCATGGCCATTGATATTTATGATCAATATCCCAATCGGTATTGTTGCAACATTTTTATCTTATACTTTCATTGAAAAAAGAGAAGGCGAAGGCAAAAAGAAAAAAGAGATCAAGATCGATTATACCGGCATTTTATTACTAGCAGTTGGTATTGGTTGTTTGCAATTTGTTTTGGAAAGAGGCGAGTCGGAAGATTGGTTTAACAGCGAAATAATACGGATCACTTCCATCATTGCACTAATTGGTGTAATCGGGTTTATTACTTACGAATTAAGCATCGATCATCCTGCAGTTAATTTAAAAGTATTGAATAACCGCAACCTTGCATTCACAACCATTTTTACTTTTATTGTTGGATTGGGATTATTTACTTCGGTATTTGTGTTTCCTGTTTTAGCACAACGGGTGTTAGGATTCACCGCATACGAAACCGGTTTAACATTACTGGCACCAACATTAATAACGGTTGTAATGATGCCCGTTATTGGTAAGATAATGAGCAAAGGTGTATCGCCAATTCCTTTTGTTGTTATTGGTTTTATTTTATTTGGTGCCTATTGTTATACAACATCTATTTTAAGTTTGGATGTTGGCAAATGGAATTTCTTTTTTCCATTGGCATTAAGGGCTGTTGGTATCAGCATGGTGCAGTTGCCTTTAATTAATCAGGCTGTTGCCGGATTGGAACCAAAAGATTATGCATCGGGTATTTCATTAAATAATATGATCCGTCAGTTGGGAGGCGCATTCGGCATTGCGTTGGCAAATAATTATATCGCCAACCGTTATGCACAACACCGCATGGATCTGGTAAGTTCTATTCCAAATGGTTCGCCTGCTTTGACAGAGAGATTAAACATTATTTCGCAGGGGCTCATCAGCAAAGGAAGTGATATTGCAACTGCAGGAACAAAAGCATTGGCAACGGTAAATGGAATTGTTGACAGACAATCATATTATTTATCGTACTTAGATACGTTCAGGTTGATTGGAATTTTCTTTCTTGTCGCCATTCCTTTGGTTGCATTTTTAAGAGTAAAGAAAAAAACAGCAACAGAAATTGCGGCACAAATGAAAGCAGCGGCAGAATCGCATTGATGAAATGAAAAAAGAAAAACTAAATCGTTGAATATTTTCTTAGATATTAAAATTGAAAAAATAAAAATATTTATGTTACCGGCGATAGAATAAAAATGAAGCTTATGTTGCGTCGCACTCTTCAACGCTTTGTTCAATATTGATCAGAACGTACAAGTGAGCCCTTCTTCCACTGGAAGAAGCGAAGACAACGAAGATGACATGAAAAACAGAAGCTCGTAACAAAAAAATAAAGTAATTAAAATACAGAAAGATGAAAAAGAGTTTAATCTTCTTAACCTTATTATTCGCGGCAAATGCAGTAATGGCACAGGTTACAGTAAATCAGGAATTAAAAAGCCTGATCACACAATCCTTTGGTTATTTTCCAAAAATAAAAGAAGTAGAAAATACGGTAACCACTGCGCAGGAGAAACTGGCATTAACACAACTCAATAAATCGCCCGAAATAACAGGCGTTGCATCGTACGAATATTTGCAGCCAAAAATTGTAATTCCGCTGGGTGGTGCCGATTTTCAATTTGCACCGGTGCATAGTTTAAACGGTAATGTAAATGCAACGTATTCTTTGTTCGACTTTGGCCGGTTAAAAGCAAACGTTACCAAAACAAAAGATGAATTGCAGTTTGCCAAACATAATGTTGATAATGTAAAAGCACAATTGGCAAATCAGGTGGCTATTATTTATTACAATATTGTGTATCTGCAAAAAGCCATCAGCATTCAGGATAGTGTGATTAATTTTTTGAGTGATAATAAAACTATTGTCCAATCTAAATTAAAAAATGGCGACGCATTAAAAATTGATCTGTTAAATATTCAGGCAAACATTGATGCCGAACAAAACAGGAAAGTCGATCTGCTTAATTCTTTACAAAAACAATTGAATCTTTTAGAATACACAACTGGCATTAAACAAAACAACGGACAGGTTTTTGATTTCGATATTAATCTTACCGATGCCAATGCTGCATTGAGTGTGGCACAAACAACAAATGTTGATTTTTTGTTGGCGAAGGACAAAATAAAACAATCGCAAAGCGATCTGGAGATCGCAAAACTCGGCGATAAACCTTTTGTTGGATTAAATGCCATTGCCGGAACAAAGAATGGTTACATACCCGAAGTAAATAATTTAAAATTCAATTATGCTGCCGGCATTTCTTTATCGATACCTATTTATAATGGCGGTAAAACAAAACAGCAAATAAGGTTACAGCAAAATATTGTTAAACAAAACGAATTAGCTGTAGAATCGCTGAACAGCAATTATAAAAAAGATATTGAGCAAACATTAACCGATATTAAAAGTAATTACGAACGCATTAATAATACCAAAGGACAAACAGAGCAAGCTTTATACGCCGAACAATTAGCTGCAACAAGATTTAAAAATGGCGTAGGAACCAATTTAGAATTAACAAATGCCAGCACCAATGTGCAACGTGCTTTGTTAACCAAACTGCAATACGAATATCAATTGTGTTTGGCCAAAGTAGAACTGGCAAGATTGATGGGATATCAGTATTGGTAATACCCCCTATCCCCTAAAGGGGAATATTTTTAAGTGAAGATTAATAAGTGTTTTAATAACTCCCCTTCAGTGGTTGGGGGTATCTTACTTTGCATCAAACCAAACAGGTTTTTGGCTATCGGGTGATGCATTATAATTAATAAAAAGTTCATCACCTTTTTTTACATCTTTTACAACAGTGATGGTGATTAATTCGGCTTCATAATCCATATCATAATCGCAATTGGCGTTATAATCGTGATTATACATCGATACATAACCCAGTCCCAGTGCGGCTAATTTTGTACTCTTGCCCCATTCGAAAATGTAATGAAATAATTTAGACTGTTCAATAACTTTTCTTTCGGTACGCGTAAAAACCAATACAGGCGATATTTCTATCACTGTACCTGCTTTAATATTTTTTGTGGTATAAACACCTCTTCCACCCTTTTCTTTACCGGATGATGCAACAACTAAACAAGGTAAGATCATATTTTTAATTAAGGCGGCGAAGATAACCCGTTAAATGAATTGAATCTAAATTTTTGAAAATGGTTGTTGTACTCACAATCTCTCCATCATCCTTTCTACCATTTTATAAGTAGCCGGACAATATTCAATATTTTGTTTGTGTACATGAATATAATCTACCATTTTCTTTTTGGTCAGATGCGGAAAACCTGCACAGTCAGCGGGTCTTACGTCGTAGATAGAACATTTATTATCCTTCAGATTTAAGAATTGGCAAGGTTGATTTGTGTTCATCCAATCGCCTTCTTTTTTATCAAACTCCAGCCATTTGTCTTTAAATTCTTGCGGCGTTATCCCAAAATGTGCAGCAATTCGTTTAATATCTTTCGTTGTAAAAGTTGGGGTCATTGTTTTGCAGCAGTTGGCGCAAGTCAAGCAATCGGTTTCTTTCCAAACTTCGGCGTCAATTTCTTCCACACGTTTATGCAAACCTTTGGTTGGATTTTTTTCGAGCTTTGTCAAAAAGCGTTTGAATGCTGCTTTATTGTGACGAACTTTTTGTTTGAACGATCGAAGATTAACAGTTTGCATTTATTATTTTTAATTGAAATGGATGATTTAATACTGATATTGCGAGCCGCGAATATAAGTGATTAATACAAAATGTAAATTTGATGGAGGAAACAGCTATGAGCTATGAGCCATGAGCTGCGAGGTTTTGCCCGCTGCTGATAGCTTAGAACGTTGAAGAGTGCGACGCAACAGGCGATGCCATGAAAAACAAAAGTTGGTAACAAAAAAGAAAAAACTAAAGACTAAAAAAAGAAAAACTAAATCGTGCAATGTTGTAGAACCTAATTCGTGTACTTCGATAAAATTCGTGCAATAGAAATATTAAATCAACAATCTTCAATCATCAATCGTCATGTGGGAAGCATATAAAAAAGGATTCAAAGCTTATTTGCAATTAGAGCGGTCGCTGAGCGACAACTCGGTTGAAGCTTACCTGCGTGATGTAGAAAAATTAACCGAATATTTATTGGCAACGCATCAAACAAAATCGCCGGCAGATGTTGAATTAAAAGACCTGCAACATTTTGTTCAATGGATAGCCGAATTGGGAATGACGGCCACATCGCAATCGAGAATTATTTCGGGCATCCGCGGATTTTACCATTATTGTTTGATTGAACAAATAACAACAAACAATCCATCCACTTTATTGGAAGCCCCAAAAACAAAAAGAGCCCTACCCGATTTTTTAAGTTTCGAAGAAATTGAAAAAATAATTGCACAAATTAACCTGAGTACAAACGATGGTGGAAGAAACAAAGCCATACTGGAAACCATGTACAGCTGCGGTTTGCGGGTAAGCGAAGTAGTTAATTTAAAAATAAGTTGTTTGTATCTGGATGTTGGTTTTATAAGAGTGATTGGTAAAGGCGATAAAGAAAGATTGGTACCGATTGGCAGCGACGCTATTAAGTTTATTAAAATTTATAAAGACAATATCCGTGTGCATCAACCAATTCAACCCGGTTTTGAAGACATTTTATTTTTAAATAAACTTGGAAA
>MLJW01000173.1_pt1 | contig 54676 bp, 57 predicted proteins | sample 888231 | NCBI WGS metagenome assembly MLJW01 (sample SAMN05788063, study PRJNA343431) | mine drainage metagenome | isolation source: sample collected from the inflow into an acid mine drainage treatment plant... | place: Germany: Lusatia, lignite mining district
GCACGTGGCCAGACCCGTCCATCACGCACACGCTCGTCTCTTTCAACGAAACGTCCAATCCGACATACTCGACCATGGCTGCTCTCCCTTCATGGCTTTTCCCTGGGGCAAGTCTATCTCGACCCCGTTGCCAAATGGAGAGCAGCCACCCGCCGATTACGCCATGTATAAGACCGGCCAACCGTTGAGGTGACGGGTTGGCCGGTTGGTATAAAAGCAGGCGGTTCCCGGCCGGGAACCGCCTGTTTGCGTTTCAGGGAAGCGCCATTTCGGCATCCAGCGGGGCGTTGTAGGCCCCGGTCAGCAGATAATTGCCGTAGGCCTGCACCACTGGCAGATCGGCGCCGTACTGGCCGGGGGCGGGCGGGGCGTTGCCGGGCAGGATGGCCGAAACGGCACGCAGGCCCTCGGCCAGGGGGGCCACCGGTCCGGCATGGTGGGGCAGGCCGCAGGCGGCGAGATTGCTGCCCCAGGTCATCAGATAGGCCAGAATGGCGGCGCCGGTACGGTTGACGCCGGAATCGCAATGCACATAGACCAGGGCGTTGCTGACGTCGTTCAAGGCGGCGGTGCCGCTGGTGAGCAGCGGATTGAGGGCGGGATAATAATTGTTGAGGATCTGCTGCAGCGCCGGGATCAGGCCCTGGAAATCGAAGCCGCTGCCGGGGCCGTTCCGCTGCGGCGAGATGGAGCTGCCCGGCGCCGGCGGCGTCCATTGGCCGCCGGCCCCGTCGGGGCTGGGCGGCGGCAGGCTTTGCACCGGCCAATAAAGCATGGCGCCGCTTAAGGGGGCGCCGTTCAGCTGGTAGGCGCGGCGGAGCGGCACCAGGGTGGGGTAGGGGCCCTGATTGCCGTCGAGGGCGGGCGGGCTGTCGGTGAACCAATCCAGTTCCGCCGCCACATAGGCCTGATCCGCCGATCCTTCGCCGAAGCCGATCAGGCAGATATCCACCAGCCGGGAGATTTTGCCGCTATCGATGCCGGCCTGCCGGACCGCCGGAAAATGGGGATCGGCTTCGATGGCCGCCAGCAGCTGCGCGGGATCGGTGAAGTTTCCGGCCCCGAAGGCGGCGCCGCCGCGCACCAGCAGGGTGTTGCAGGCCGCGTTGTAATCAACGATGCGAACCGATCCGGGGATGAAGCTCCCGGTTCCGTGCTGTGTTCCGCTCATGCAACCCCCCGCCCGAAGTGATGCCCGCCACAGGGCCGAAGTATGCGGCCAAGGGCGGGGTGTTGCAATTTATTAATCTGTTTTTCCCCGTAAAAACCACCTTAAGGAGGTTACGCCTCTTTCAGGCGGAAACGCCAGGCGCAGGACCATTCCTCGGGATGGGGATCGGGCGGGCAGGCGATGCATTCGCACGACAGGCGCGGATCGATGGTTTCGGCGAAGGTGGTGTATTCCACCACCCCGCCCGATTTGCAGGGGTAATCGGGCAGGCCCTTGCGCTTGCGGGCGGTCTGCACCCGGCATTTGGTCATGCGCATGACCAGGGCGCCATCCTCCTCGAAGAACACCTCCTGCTCGTTGATGACGCCGTAAAGGCGGTGGATGAAGGTTTGGGCCAGGGCTTCCAGGCCGCCCTGTTCGGGCAGGCCGGCCAGCTCGCGGATGCGGGCGGCCTCCAGCGGCGAGAAATGCGACCAGCAGGCATCGTTGACCTGTTTGGCGGCGGCCATGCCCTTTTTCTGCTCCACCGCCTGGAACCACACGCCGTCCAGCACCAGCCAGTTGACGGCCAGGGCGGTCAGCAGGGCCTTCTGCTGTTCGGCGGGCATGTCGGTCAGGGTGGTGGGCAGGCCGTTCCTCATCTCGCCGCCCAGGGTGGCGGTCAGGCGTTCCAGAACGATGGCGCTGCCGCGGTCGCCGGCCTCCCGCTCCATCTCCAGGGCGGCGTCGATGCCGAAGTCCTTCACGGCGTTGGCGAACCACAGGCCATAGTGAATGGCGGTGCGGCGCACGGAATCGATGATGGCGCGGGCCATCTCCTCGGGGGTGTCGCTCACTCTACGTTTCCCATATCGTTTCGTTATATGCCTCCTGATTGTATGATGGGCCGCTAATTTTCCACAAGCCCCGTTGCCAGGATTTCCGGGAAGAGCTATGTGAACCCCCATGAATGCTGTTTCTCCCCTGGATCTGACGGCGCGGATTCTCTACCGCGATGCCCTGATGCTGGTGCTCGACAAGCCCGCCGGCCTGGCGGTGCATGGCGCGCCCGGCGCCGGGGCGCATCTGGGGGCGCTGCTCGATCAGCTCCGCTTCGGCCTGCCGCGGCCGCCGGAACTGGCGCACCGCCTGGACCGCGATACGGCGGGCTGTCTGGTGCTGGGGCGCAACCGCCATGCCCTGGCCCGGCTGGGGGCGCTGTTTGCCGGGCGCGAGGCCGACAAGGTGTACTGGGCGGTGGTGGTGGGGGCGCCGCCCGGTGAAGCCGGGCTGATCGACAAGCCGCTGGCCAAGGTCAACGCCCATCGCGGCAGCCGCATGAAGGTGGATCCGCGCGGCCAGCCGTCGCAGACCGAATGGCGGCTTCTGGGGCGCGGGGGCCGCCTGTCGTGGCTGGAATGCCGGCCGCGGACCGGGCGCACCCATCAGATCCGCGTGCATCTGGCCTCCATCGGCTGCCCCATCGCCGGCGACGGCCTGTACGGCCAGGGCACCGCCACCCTGGCCGCCGCCGATCTGCATCTGCTGGCCCGCCGCATCACCCTGCCGCTTTATCCTAAAAAACCCGCCATCACCGTGACCGCGCCGGTGCCGCCGCACATGGCGGCGCTGCTGGCCGCCTGCGGCTGGAGCGAGACACCGCCATGAGTCATTACCATCCTGCCGATCTGGTGGCCCGCGTGGCCGCCCTGTTGCCGGAGGGGCCGCTCACGGCCCGCGATCTGGCGCCGCTCGATCAGTTCCACGTGGGCGGCCTCAAGGCCACCGAGGCCCTGGCGGCGCGGCTGGAGCTGCGGCCCGGCCTGAAGGTGCTGGATGTGGGCTGTGGCGTGGGCGGGCCGTCGCGCTGGCTGGCCGAGCTGGGCTGCCGGGTGACCGGGCTGGATCTGTCGGCCCCCTATGTGGCCCTGGCCCGCCATCTGGCGGCCCGCACCGGGCACGACGTGGCCTATGTGGAGGGCGATGCCCGGGATCTGCCCTTCGACGCCGCCGCCTTCGACGTGGTGTGGACCCAGCACACCGCCATGAACATCGCCGACCGCGACCGGCTGTACGGCGGCTTCGCCCGCGTGCTGGGGCCGGGCGGCCGCCTGGCCCTGCACGATGTCTGCGCCGGAGAGGGCGCGGTGCATTTCCCGGTGCCCTGGGCCAGCCACCCCGCGCACAGCCATCTGCTGTCGCCCCAGGCCTTGCGGGATTGCCTGGAGCGGGCCGGGTTCCGCCTGCTGCATTGGCGCGACGATACCGCCGATGCCCTGGCCTTTCTGGAGCGCGCCCCGCAAACGCCGCCGCCGCTGTCGCTGGCCTTGCTGCTGGGGCAGGGCTTTCCGGCCATGCTGGCCAACCTGCGCCGCACCCTGGCCGAGGGGCGGGCCTTCATGATCGAGGCCATCTGCGAAAAACGCTGAGCGGGAGGGTCTCCGCCGGTGGGGTTCGTCCATAAATAACATATAAAACATGTTATTTATAAATATATTGATTCAATAAGTGTGTTTATATATCCTGATTGTCACAAATTCATTGTGTTAAATAAGGAGGCGACGATGGTGCGGTCCCTGGCCCTGGCGGCCTTCATCCTGCTGGTGATGGCGGCGCTGTTGCCCTTTACCCGCGCCGACGCCAACGGCCAGCCCGGCGCCGCCCTGTTCCTGGCGAAGTGATTATTTTCTGATGCCCAGGCGCGCCGCCTCGATCTTGGTGCAGCGGTCCATCACCACCGCCAGCCCGGCGGCGCGGGCCCGTGCCGCCGAGGCCTCGTCGATGATGTCGAACTGCAGCCACAGGGTCTTGGCGCCGATGGCGATGGCCTCGTCGGTGATGGCCGGCACATGCGCGACGGCGCGGAACACATCCACCATGTCGATGGGCTGGGGAATGTCGCGCAGGGCGGCATAAACCCGTTCCCCCAGAAGCGTCTGCCCGGCCAGGCCGGGATTGACCGGAATCACCCGGTAGCCGTGCCGCTGCAAGGCGGCCATCACCGCGTGGCTGGGGCGGGCCGGGTTGGCCGAGGCGCCCACCAGGGCGATGGTGGCGCTGGCGGCCAGCACGTGGGCGATGGTCTGGTCCTGGGTCATGGCGGGGCTCCTTATTCTCCTTCCATAAAGAGGGTATGCGTTCGGAGTTCGTCAAGCCGGCCCGACGATGGCATAGTGCGGCCATGACGCCCGAACAGCTGATCGCCCGCATTCTTTTCCGGGATTCCAATCTCATCATTCTCGACAAGCCCGCCGGGCTGGCGGTGCATGGCGGGCCGAAAACCCCGCATCACCTGGAAGCCCTGCTGGGGGCCTTGCGTTTCGGGCTGGCCCAGCCGCCGCGCCCGGCCCACCGCCTGGACCGCGATACGGCGGGCTGCCTGCTGCTGGCCCGCCACGACAAGGCGGCCCGCCGCCTGGGGCGGCTGTTTTCCGCCGGCCTGATCGAAAAATGCTACTGGGCGGTGGTGGCGGGCGATGTGCCCGGCGAGGCCGGCCTGATCGATCTGGCGCTGGCCAAGGTGAGCACGGCGCGCGACGGCTGGCGCATGGTGCCCGATGCCGCCGGCCAGCCGGCGCGCACCCGCTGGCGCTGCCTGGGCCGGGGGGCGGGGCTGTCCTGGCTGGAACTGCGGCCGGAAACCGGCCGCACCCATCAGATCCGCGTGCATTGCGCCGCCGCCCTGGGCTGCCCCATCCTGGGCGATCCGGTCTATGGCCGCGGCGAGGGGCTTTTGCATCTGCAATCGCACCGCATCGGCGTGCCCTATTGGGCCGGGCGCCCGCCGCTGACCGCCGAAGCCCCGCCGCCGCCGCACATGCGCGAGGCCCTGACGCGCTGTGGCGTGTTTGCCGGTTGAAGCGGAGGGCGGCAATCCTGTAGCCTTGCGGGTAACGGCTGGAAAACTGTCAGGGCCTTCATGAGCTTTCGGATCGCCGTATGCGGGTGTGTGCTGACCTGCTGCCTGGGCCTGGCCACGGCGGCGCGGGCGGGCGGAGCTTGGTCCGGCGACGAGGCCCTGAGCGGCGAGGATGGCTTCGGCCTGCCCTCGGCCCTGGCCGGATCCCTGGCCGAACCGGGCACCGATGTCCGGGTGTTTTCCCGCCCTCTGGGCGGCGTGCTGCGGCCTTCGCCCGGCCTTCACGTGGCGCCTTATTTCGAGCTGGCCACGCAAACCCCCGATCGCGGCGCTTCGGTTATGTGGTCCATGTTGGGCGCCGCCAATCCCAGCGGCTATGTGCTGGTGGGGGCCAGGGCCCGCCTGGCCCTGGCCCCCGGCTGGCATCTGGGCGCCGATATGGCGGCGGGGCATCCCTTCATTCAGCCGGCCTTCGGGCATTTGTCGGGGGCGCCGGCCTTGGCGGGCGACGATGGCGCCATCGATACCGATATCGCCTGGCGGGCCGGTTTCGGCCTTGGCTACCAGGCCAGCCCCCGGCTGGGGATCCTGGCCTCGGTGCAGCTCGATACCCTGGCCGCCGTTCCCGTGCCGCCCATGCCCGGCCCGCGCACGGGCCTGGCCGCGCAGACAACCCTGCTGGCCGGCTTTCGTTATCGGTTCGAACAATGAGCCTGCCCCGCCTGCTGCTGGTTGACGACGACGAGGATCTGGTCGAGATGATGCGCGAATATCTCGGCCCCGAAGGCTTTCTGGTGGATGCCGCCCACAATGCCCAGATGTTTCTGGCCGCCGATCCGGCCCGCGCCGATCTGATCGTGCTGGATGTCATGCTGCCCGGCCGCTCGGGCTTTGATCTTCTGCGCGATTTCCGCAAAAGCTCCAATGTGCCGGTGATCATGCTGACCGCCAAGGACAGCGATGTCGATCGGGTGGTGGGGCTGGAAATCGGTGCCGATGATTATGTTTCCAAGCCCTTCAACCCGCGCGAGCTGGTGGCCAGGGTGCGCGCCGTGCTGCGCCGCACCGCCTCGGGCGGCGCCGTGGCCGAAGGGGCCGCCGCCGCGCCGCGCCTGACGGTGGGGGATGTGGAGCTGCTGCCCGCCTCGCGCCAGGCCTGGTGCCGGGGGCGGCTGCTGGAGCTGACCACCGCCGAATTCAATCTGCTGGAAACGTTCTTGCGCAAGGTGGGGCAGGTGGTGGGCCGCGATGCGCTGTCGCAGGCCGCCTTCGGCCGCCAGACCGGCCATATGGTGGACCGCAACGTCGATGGCCTGGTCAGCAAGCTGCGCCGCAAGCTGGATGCCGAGGCCGGAGCGGAACGCATCAAGACGGTGCGCAATGCCGGCTATATCTACGCCCAGCCCACCGGCGGCGAAGGCTGAGCGGCATGGTCCGCACCCTGTTCGCCAAGATTCTGCTGTGGTCGGTGCTGGCCCAGCTGGTCACCGTGGCCACCATCCTGACCCTGGCCACCGTCTATCTGCCGGAATCCCAGCAGGCGGTGGACAACGCCTTCCGGCTTTACGCCGATACGGCGGTCACCCTTTATGAGCGTTTCGGCTCGAAGGCGCTGGATCAGTTTCTGGCCCGCAGCGGCGACGATACCCTGCTGCGGCTGACGCTGTCGGCCACCAACGCCGGGGTGCGCTGCGGCCGCAAGTCGGATACCACCACCGGCATTCAGGCCCGCGGCCAGAACGGCAGCTATTGCCTGACGGTGCGCGCCAAAAGCGGCGGCCTGCCGGAAAGCCGGGAAAGCCGCCGCACCCGCCTGCAGATCACCATTCTTCTGGAGCTGTTGAGCAGTCTGGGCCTGAGCTACGGCATCGCCCGCTATCTGTCGCGGCCGATCTCGGACCTGCGCCAGACCGCCTCGCGCCTGGCCAGGGGTGATTTGTCGGCCCGGGTGGGCGGACGTTTCGCCCGCCGCCGCGACGAGGCGGCGGATCTGGTGCGCGAGTTCGATCAGATGGCCGAGCGGCTGGCCGGGTTGGTGGAGGATCAGCGCCGCCTGATCGGCGACGTCTCGCACGAGATCAAATCGCCGCTGGCCCGCCTCAACATGGCGCTGGAGCTGGCGCGGCGCGATGCCGAGGCCCACGCCCCGCGCCAGTTCGCCCGCATGCAGCACGAGATCGAAACCATTTCCCAGCTGGTGGGCGAACTGCTGACCCTGGCCAGCCTCAATGCCGCCACCGCCCGGCCGCTGGATCAGACGGTGGATCTGGGCGCCCTGGTGGCCGGGGTGCTGGCCGACATGGCCTACGAGCAGCCCGGCCGCGCCGATGATCTGCATTTCACCCCGCCCGCGCCGCCGCTGCTGGTGCGGGGCGACAAGGCGCTGCTGGCCCGCGCCATCGGCAATGTGGTGCGCAATGCGGTGTTCTATACCGCGCCGGGGGCCCGCATCGCCGTGCGCTGCGACGAAAACGGACCGGGCCGGGTGGCCGTTTCGGTGCAAGACAGCGGCCCCGGCGTGCCCGAGGCCGCCCTGGACCGGCTGTTCGATCCCTTCTACCGGGTGGACGATGCCCGTACCCGCCGCACCGGCGGCACCGGCATCGGTCTGGCCATCTGCCGCCGGGCGGTGGATCTGCACGCCGGAACGGTGCGGGCCCACAATGTGCCGCCGCACGGGCTGGCGGTTGTGATCGATTTGCCACAGGTGGGCGGGGAAGTGGATGTGGCGTGATTTTCCACACAACTCCATATTTGAGTCCGCTAAGGTTTTTCCGCCTGTTGCAGAGGGCTTTGCGGAAAGGATGTGTGGGCGTGATGAAGGCGGGATGGATCATCGGTGTGGGGGTGCTGCTGCTGGGCCTGGGCCTGGGGCATCCGGCCTGGGCCTATTCCGGCCCGGCGTCGTCCGATGATGCGGCCGCCTCGGCGCCCGGCGATGCCGCCGCCGCGCCCGGTGATAGCGGCGGCGACAGCGATAGCGATGATTCGCCGGACTACCGCTATTCGGCCCACGATTTCAATTTTTCCATGAGCCGCAACGCCGCCGCGCCCGCCCAGGGCCGGACGGCCGACAGCCACGATGATCACGATGCCGATGATCATCCCGGTTTCTTCGACCGGCTGTTCGGGCGGCTGTTCTGAAACAAAGTCCTTAAGGGTCCACGCCTCTCCACACAACTCCATGAAGGCCGCGGCTAGGGTTGAGCCGTTCAGTCTTCACGGAGTATGCCCATGTCCCGCCGTCCGTTTCCGCTTGCCGCCGCCTGCCTGGCGGCCTGCCTGCTGCCCGCCGCCGCCGGGGCCGCCCAGCCCGGAGCGGCCGACCCCGCCCTGACGGCGTCCATCGTTCAGATCGAGCATCAGTGGGCGCATATCACCTACGAGGTGAAGGATGGCGATGCCCAGTATGCCCAGTACAAGGCCCTGGCCGCCCAGGCCTCGGCCCTGGCCGCCCGCTATCCCCAAAACGCCGAGCCGCTGGTGTGGCAGGGCGTGGTGACCAGCACCGAGGCCGGCGTGGCCGGCAGCTTCTCGGCGCTGGGGCTGGCCAAGGAGGCGCGCGATCTGTTCCAGAAGGCCGGACGCATCGATATGCGCGCCCTGCACGGCGCCATCCCCACCAGCCTGGGGTCGCTCTATTATCTGGTGCCGGGCTTCCCCCTGGGCTTCGGGGATGACGACAAGGCCCGGCAGTATCTGCAGCAGGGCCTGGCCATGGACCCCAACGGCCTCGACTCCAACTACTTCTACGGCGACTTCCTCTATCGCCAGGAGGATTACGCCCAGGCCCGCGCCGTGCTGAGCCACGCCCTGCGGGCGCCGGTGACCGCCGACCGCCCGGTGTGGGATGCCGGCCGCCGCCGGCAGATCCGCGATCTGCTGGCCAAGGTGAACAGCAAGCTGGCCTCGTGAGCATGGTCTGGCACGCCATCGGCCTCCAGCTGCGCCATCCGCGCGGCTGGCCGGGCCGTCTGATCGGCCATGTCATGCGCCTGGCCAACCACCGCCCCAACCGGCTGGCGGTCGATGCCCTCGAGCTTGTCCCCGGCCAGCATGTGCTGGAACTGGGCTGCGGTCCCGGCGCCGCCGTCGCCCGCATGGCGGCGCGGGGGGCGCGGGTGACGGGGATCGATCAGTCGGAAGCCATGCTGGCCCAGGCCCGCCGCCGCAACCGCCGCCATGTGGTGGCCGGACAGGTGGCGCTGCGGCTTGGGCAATGGCACCGGCTGCCGGTGGCCGATGGCGCCGCCGACCGCGTTCTGGCCGTCAACGTCGCCTATTTCTGGGAGGATGCCGCCGGGGTTCTGGCGGAAATCCGCCGCGTTCTGGCCCAGAATGGCCTGCTGGTGCTGTATGTCACCGCCGCCGACAGCATGCGCGGCTGGAAATTCGCCGATGCCGCCACCCACCGCCTTTACGACGAGGACAGCCTTGCGGCCCTGCTGAGCGGTGGCGGTTTCGTTCTGGCCGATCTGCGCCGGGTGAGGGCCGGGCCGGGGGTGGCCGGGCTGGTGGCCCGCTGCCGCAAGGCCCCTGTGCGGAAGGATGCCTGATGAAGACAACCGTTGTGCTGGCCCTGCTGCTGCCGCTGCTGCTGCCGGGCTGTGTCGCCGCCTGGGGGCGGTCCTATGATATCGATGCTGAAAGTCCCGACATGGTGGTTTTGAAATACGACAGCCATTTCACCTCGGCCGCCGACATGGCCCGGGTGGCGCGGCGCGAATGTGCCCGTTACGGGCGCACGCCCCGCTTTTTCGCCCATAGCCATAGCCTGTGGCAGATCGAAACCGTTACCTACGGCTGTAGCGCAGCCGGGGGGCGGCCATGAGGCGCGCCGCCCTGATGGGGTTGCTGCTGCTGGCGCCGCTGGGGCTGCGCCCGGCTCTTGCCGCCGATCTCAGTGTTGCGGTTACCGGTGTGCGCGGCACCCAGGGCGCGGTGCGGGTGGATCTTTATAACGGTCCCGCCGGTTTCCGCCACGAGGATCAGGCCTTCAAGGTGCTGGCGGTTCCGGCCCGGCCCGGCACGGTTCAGGTCACGTTCAAGGGGCTGGCGCCGGGGCGCTACGCCGTCATCGCCTATCACGACGAAAACGGCAACGGCCGTCTCGACCGCTTCATGGGCATGATCCCCACGGAAGGCTGGGGCCTGTCCAACGATCCCGAGGTGCTGGGGCCGCCCGGTTTCGACCCCTCGGCCTTCACCCTGCCGCCGGCGGGGCTGAGCCTGCGCATTCCCCTGCATTACTGAACGGGCGCCGGGGCGGCCCCATCATTTTCCCAAGGCCGCCATCGGACTCCACACAACTCCATATCCGGCCGGGCTAGCGTATGAAGCATCGCCGCCCGTCCGTTGAAAGGATCGCCCCATGTTCGAGATCATCCCGCCCGAGCATCCCCTGCGCCCCGGAGCCGAGGCGGTGATCCGCGCCGCCTTCCTGCGCGATCACGGCGCGGTGCTGGCCGATCTGCCCCGCCTGCTGGTGGCCGAGCACGACGGCGGGGTGATCCGGTGCGCCGCCTCGCTGCGCTTTGCCGCCGACGGCTTCTTTTCCGAGCGCTATCTCGATGCTCCCATCGAACAGCTGGTCACCCGGCATGCCGGGATCCGCGCCATGCGCGGCGATCTGGCCGAGGTGGGCAGCCTGGCGGCGGCCCGGCCCGGCGCGGTCTGCCCCCTGGTGGGCGGCATCATCACCCTGCTGCGGCGGCAGGGGGTGCGCTGGGCCTTTTTCACCGCCACCGCCCGCCTGCGCACCCTGCTGCGCCGCGCCGACATTCCCCTGATCGAACTGGCCGCCGCCGATGCCGCCCGCATCACCCATGCCGAGCGCTGGGGCGGCTATTACCGCCAGGATCCCCGCGTCATGCTGGTGGGGGATTACATGGTGGCGGCCCCTTTCCCCCCGGCCTGCCCGCCGGAGCGCCTGCGCCATGCGTAACGCCCTTGCCGCCTTCGCCGGCCACGCCGCCGCCGATGCCGCCCGTATCGCCCTGATCGATGCCGAAGGCGCCCTGACCTATGGCGCCCTTTTGCAGGCCGTGCGCGGCACCGCCGCCGCCCTGGCCGGTTCATCCGGCGCGGTGGGGGTGCTGGCGCCCAAAAACCGCCAGGGGGTGATCTGGCTGCTGGCCCTGGCCTGGGCCGGGCGGCGCGCCGTGCCGCTGCCCGAATTCTTTTCCGCCGAGCAATGGGCGCATCTGGCCGCCGATGCCGGGTTGGCGGCGGTGCTGGCTCCGGCGGAGGCGGATGCGGTGGCGGCGCTGGGTTTGCGCCGGCTGGCGCCGCTGGCCGATGGGCCCGGTCTTCAGGAGCCGGTGGGCGGAGCCACGTGGGTGATTTACACCTCGGGCACCACCGGCCGCCCCAAGGGGGTGCTGCTGGGCGAGGCGCAGCTCGATGCCAGCATCGCCGCCCTGGCCGAGGCCACGGCGGCCCAGGCCGGCGACCGCATGCTGTCGGTGCTGCCCTTCGCCCTGCTGCTGGAACTGGTGGCGGGGCTGGCCCTGCCGTTATCGGTGGGGGCTTCGGTGGTTTTATGCGCCGAGCCCCGGCAGATGGTGCGCATTGCCGCCCTGCACCGGCCCAGCGCCACCGTGCTGGTGCCCGATCTGCTGGCCGCCTGGGTGGCGGCGCTGGAGGCCGGTCAGGCGCCCCGCCCCGAGGGCTTGCGTTTCGTGGCGGTGGGCGGCGCCGCCGTGCCGCGGCGTCTGGCCGACCGCGCCTGGGCTTTGGGCCTGCCGGCATACGAAGGCTATGGCCTGTCGGAATGCTGTTCGGTGGTGGCGGTCAACCGGCCCGGCGCCCGCGTGGCCGGTACCGTGGGGCCGCCGCTGCCGGGGCTGGCGGTGGAGATCGAAAACGGCGAGATCGTGGTGCGTGGCCCCACGGTGATGGAGGGCTATCTGGGCGGCGTGCCGTCCGGCGGCTGCCGCCGCACCGGCGATGCCGGCCATTTCGACGCCGAGGGAAATCTGGTGGTGGAAGGCCGCATCGATGATGTCATCGTCACCTCGGGCGGGCGCAACATTCATCCCGAATGGATCGAGGCCATGCTGCAGGAGGATCCGCGCCTGGCCCGCTGCGCCGTGGTGGCCGGCGGCGGCCATCCCCGCGCCGTGCTGGTGCCGGCGCGCGACGGACTGCTGACCGCCGCCGAGGTGGAGCCGCTGGTGGCCCGCCTGACCGCCGATGCCCCCGATTACGCCCGGCCCCGCCGCAGCCTGCTGATGAGCGAGTCCGATCTGTTGCATCGCGGCCTGATGACCGGCGGCGGCCGTTTGCGCCGCCGCGCCATCGCCGCCTATCTGGAGACCCTGTGATGACCCAGTCGTTTTACGAGCAGCTTCTGGCCGAAACCGCCGAGGCCGCCCAGTCCTTCCGCGCCATTCCGGTGATCCGGCGCACGGTGGCGCAGGGCGCCGACCGTGGGCTTTATCTGAAATTCCTGGCCAGCGCCTATCATCATGTCCGCCATACCTGTCCGCTGCTGGAACGGGCGCATGGCCGCTGCACCGAGGCCGATCACGCCTATAAGACCGGCCTTCTGGCCTATCTCGACGAGGAACAGGGCCACGAGGCCTGGATTTTGGAGGATATCGCCGCCCTGGGCGGCGATGCCGCCGCCGTGGCCGCCGCCCTGCCGCCGCTGCCGGTGCGGCTGATGGTGGCCTACGGCTATTACGCCATCGACCACATCAGCCCCTATGCCCTGCTGGGCATGGTGCATGTGCTGGAGGGCATGTCGGTGGCGCTGGCCCATGCGGCGGCGGGCGCCATCCGCGCCAGCCTGCGGCTGGACGAGAAAACCCCCGGCTTCAGCTATCTCACCTCGCACGGGGCCTTGGATGTGGAGCATGTGGATCTGTTCGCCGCCCTGCTGGAGCGCATCGATACGCCGGAGCGGCGCCGGGTGGTGATTCAGGCGGCGCGCGATTTCTACCGCCTTTACGGCGATATTTTCCGCGCCCTGGACGATGAGGGGGACGCTAAAAATGCGGCTTGACGGAAAAATCGCCCTGGTTACCGGGGCCGGGTCGGGAATCGGCCGGGCCCTGGCGGCGGAGCTGGGCGAGCGCCGGGCCCTGGTGATCCTGGCCGGGCGCCGTCTCGACGCCCTGCAGGACAGCCAGGCCCGGCTGCCCTATCCGGAGCGGGGCATCGTGGTGGATGCCGACATCACCAGCCCGCGTGGCCGCGATCAGCTGATTCGCCGGGTGGAGGGGCTGGGACGGCTGGATCTGCTGGTGAACAATGCCGGGGTGGTGGTGCCGGCCCGCTTCGAAGAGGAGGCGGAGGACGACCGCCGCGCCATGATCGAGACCAATCTGCTGGCGCCCATGGCGCTGACCCAGGCGCTGCTGCCGTGGCTGCGGGCGGCGGGACGGGCGCGGGTGGTCAATGTGGGTTCGCTGTTCGGCGATATCGCCTTTCCCTGCTTCGCCAGCTATTCGGCCAGCAAATTCGGCCTGCGCGGCTGGTCCGATGCCCTGCGCCGCGAACTGTCCGGATCGGGCGTCGGCGTCACCTATGTGGCGCCCCGCGCCACCCGCACCCCCGCCGCCGAGGGCTTCGGCGCCCTGACCGAGGCCTTCGCCATGCGTTTCGATGCGCCCGAGCGGGTGGCGCGGCGTATCGCCGACGCCATCGAAGCCGACAAGGCGCAGCTTTATCCCGGTGGCGGCGAACGGCTGTTTTTGCTGGCGCAGCGTTTGGCGCCCGGCCTGATCGACCGCGGCCTGCGTAGGGCCACGCGCCAGGCCCTGGCGGTGCTCAAGGCGTGATGGCCTTCAAGGGATGACGCGGTTGGTGCCGCCGCCGAAGCCGAACCGCAAACGCCACGGTTCCCAGGCGGCGGGCACCGGCGCCGTGGCCGTGATCGGAGGCCGGGCCGGTTCCATTTGGAAGGATATGGAACGGGCATGCAGCAGCAAGGGCGGACTCTGATCACGGCCATAGAGGCGATCGCCCAGGATGGGCCAGCCCATCAGGGCGCAATGGGCGCGCAACTGGTGGGTGCGCCCGGTTTCTGGGCGGAGTTCCAGCCAGGAGACTCCGTCCGCCGTGCCCAGGCGCCGCCAGCGGGTGATGGCGGGCGGTGCCGAGGGATCGGGGCGCATGCGCCCGCCCTCGGGGCCGGGCAGCTTGCGCAAGGCCAGATCGATGATGCCGCCGGCCTGGTCCGGCCGGCCTTGCACCAGGGCCCAGTAGCATTTGTTCACCCGCCGCTGGCTGAACAGGCGGCCCAGCCGGGTGGCGGCGTCGGCGGTGCGGCTCAACACCAGGCAGCCGCTGGTATCCATGTCCAGGCGGTGAGCCAGACGCGGCGGCGCCGCGCCGAACAGCAGCGGCAGCGCCTGTTCCAGATCGGTTCGGGTGCCGGTGCCCTTGTGCACGGCGAGGCCGCCCGGCTTGTCCAGGATCAGCACCGCCTCGTCGAGATAAAGGATGCGGCGGCGCAGGTCTTCGGTGGTCAGCACGGCGGCGTGGCGCCGTCGGGCGCGGGCAGGGTGAAATGGAAGCAGCTGCCCTGCGCGGGCATGGCGCTGACCCAGATGCGGCCCTGATGGCGTTCCACCACCCGCTTGCAGATGGCCAGCCCCACCCCGGTGCCGGGATAGGCCGGCCCCTTGTGCAGGCGGCGGAACACCGAAAAAATCTCGGTGTGATATTCGGGCGGAATGCCGATGCCGTCATCCTCGATCCGGAAGTGATACTCGTCCTGCTCGCGGTCGGCGCCGATGCGGATGTGCGGCACCTTGCCGGGCTGGCCGAACTTGATGGCATTGCCGATCAGATGCTGGAACAGCTGCTCGATCTGCATGGCGTCGGCCAGAATCATCGGCAGGCGGCCCACGGTGATCACGGCGTGGCTGTCGCGGATGCTGTCTTGCAGGGTTTGCAGGGCCATGGCCACGCTGTCGTCGCACGAAACCAGCTGAAACGGCGAGCCCTTGTGGGCCACGCGGGAAAAGGCCAGCAGATCGTTGACCAGGGCATGCATGCGCTTGCCGCCGGTGATGATGAAGCGCAGATACTCGGCGGCCTCGGCATCGAGGCGGCCGTCCAGGCGGCGTTCCAGCAGTTGCGAGAAGCTGGTGATGGCGCGCAACGGCTCCTGCAGATCGTGCGAGGCCACATAGGCGAAACGCTCCAGCTCCAGATTGGAGGCGGCCAGGGCGTTGACCATGCGCCGCATTTCCTGCTCGGCCTCGATGCGGGCGCTGATATCGACGATGCTGCCCACCGTGCAGGGCTTGCCGCGGAACAGGATGCGTTTGCTCCAGACCTGGCCGATGAAGGTGCCGCCATCCTTGCGCAGGAAGGTAAGCTGATAGGGGTAGCCCGGTTCGCCCTCGGCGCGGCGGATGGAGTTCTGCCGCACCATGTCGCGCTGCTCGGGAACCACCACATCCATGGGGCTCAGGGTCAGAAACTCCTCCACGCCGTAGCCCATCATCTCGGCCAGGGTGGCGTTGACGAAATCGAAGTGCAGATTGCGCAGGCGGAACAGCCCCACGGTGGTGGCGTTGAGGGTGGTGCGGAATTCCACCTCGTTTTCCCGCAGGATCTGTTCTGTCCGCAGGTGATCGCGGGCATCGTGGACCATGCGCCGCCCGGCCAGCAGGGTCAAGGCGCAGCCGGCCAGCCAGATCAGGCCTTGCAGGGCCAGCAGGGTGGTGCGCGGCAGCGGCAGGGTGGGCAGCCAGGCCAGGCCGCCGCTGACCAGAGTCCAGAACAGTGCCAGATGCAGCACGCGCAGGCGGATGCCGCGCAGGATGCGCGCGGTATGGCGCCGGCGCTCCTGGTCCTGGTGGTCTTCCGCCGTGTCCTCCCGCAAAGGGCCGCCCTTTCCCGCCAAATCTGCCGTCTTCAGTCTACGACCTTTACGCGCGGGCAACAATCGCGGCAAAAGGCGGGCCTGGGCGCCTGGTGGGGGGATCGAATGATACCGGCCAACCATTGAGGTGACTCGTTGGCCGGTCTCCAGCGAGCATTGAGCGAGCGGCCAAGGCGGCGGATGCCGCCGCCCGGCGAGGGACGATACAACCGGCCAATTCATTGGCCGGTTGGTATGAGGGATCAGATCAGGGGATGGGCGGCCAGGACGCGGCGCGGCGGGGTGGCGCCGCCGTTTTGAAGGGATTGGGCGATCAGCGGCGCGAATTCGGCGAACACCGCCTGATAGACCGGGCGTTTGAACTCCACCACCTGGCGCGTCAGCTCCTGCGGCGGCATCCAGCGCCAGAGCGAGAATTCCGGTTTGGCGGTGTCCACGCGGATGTGCTGATCCTGGCCGGTATAGCGCAGCAGCAGCCAGCGGTGCTGCTGGCCGCGATAGAGGCGGGCGCGCTTGGTGCTGTCCATATGGGGGTAGTCGTAGCGGTGCCAGTCGGCGGTGACGGCCAGGATCTCGGCGCGGTTTGTGCCGGTTTCCTCGGCCAGTTCGCGCAAGGCGGCCTGATGCAGGGATTCATGGTCGTCCAGCCCGCCTTGCGGCATCTGCCAGGGCGGCGGGCGGTTGTCGAGGCGGCGTCCTGCGAAGATCAGCCCGTCCGGGTTGAACAAAACGATGCCCACCCCGGAGCGGTAATGTGTCGGCCTTTGCATCGGGTGATCCCGTTGAAGGAAGGTCCGTGGGCCTTTATTCCACGAATGCCGGGGCCGGGCAAGAGGCGATCTCGAGCGTTTCCCCCACGAAGGCGGTGCGGAAGCGCGCGCCGAACAGGTGCCGCAGGCGGCTCATCACCGCGAAGCCGGTGCAATGGTTGGCGGCGATGAGATCGGGGGCCCAGGCCTCCAGTTGGGCCAGGGTGCGTTCCTGCTGGTCGGGTGTGGCCGGTCCCAGATGGGTGCCGCCGATGAAGGCCTGCAGGCGGTCGCAGCCGGTGACGGCGAAACCGTGGCAGACGGCGTTGACCAGACCGGCATGCGTGCAGCCGCCGATGACCACCAAACCCTGTGCGCCGCGCCCGTATAGCACGGTATCGTCCTCCATGGGGTCGGGGCGGGGGGCGTCGGCGCCGGGCAGCAGCAGGCGGGGATCGCCGGTTTCAAAGGGGCTGACGCGGGGAATGCTGCCGCTGAACCACAGACCCGGCGCCACCTCGCAGGGCAGATCGGTCTGGCTCCAGCGGCCGCCCAGAGCCTTCAGCGCCGCTTCGGCGACGGGAATGCCGGTGGACACCGTGCCGCCGGGGCGGGCCGAACAGCGTGCGGTGAAAGCCTTGGTATGCAGCAGAACCTCCACCTCGGGCCGCGCCGCCGCCAGCACCGCCGCCAGGCCGCCGGCGTGATCGTAATGGCCGTGGCTGATGATGATGGCGTCCAGGCTGGCGGGCGGCAGCCCCAGGGCGGCCAGATTGTTCACCACGGCGCCGCTTTGGCCGGTATCGTAGAGGATGCGCCGTCCGCCGGCCTCCACCACGAAGGCCACGCCATGCTCGGCCACCAGCGGGCCACGGGCGTTGAACGGCAGGCAATTATCCATGGCGACGGTGATTTTCATGGCGGCCCTCGGGGGTTCATACCGGCCAACCATTGAAGTGACTCGTTGGCCGGTATTCAGCGAGCATTGAGCGAGCGGCCAAGGCGGCGGATGCCGCCGCCCGGCGAGGGACGATACAACCGGTCAATTCATTGGGCGGTTGGTATCACAGGCGTGCAGGCCGCCACTGTCCGTCCCGGGGGCGGGGTGGCGCCATGATCTTTGTCAGCGCGGCGGATGATTCTGTTTTTGCCGCGTCCGCCGGCGATGGATTAACCTAAGACGGACCTGATGTTCTTTTCCGTTTTCGAGGCTGTCCCCCATGAGCGCCGACGATCTGAAGCAAACCTTCCGCCAGCATTCCCAGGCCGCCCTGACCCTGAATATCGGGTTTATCGGTGTGGTCAACGGCCTGTTCAGCGCCCTTTACGGTCTGGAGACGGCCACGGCGGAGGCCCTGGCCGCCGCCGCCGCCTGCGATGCCGGCTATGTGCGGCGCTGGTGCGACGCCGCCTATGCCTTCGGCTATCTGGAGGTCGAGGGCGAGCTCTTTCGCCTGACCCCGGCCGGCGCGGCCATGCGCCCCGAGGCCCCGGACAGCCTGATGCCCCTGGCGGTGCAGTCGGTGCTGTCGGCGCATATGGCCGAGCGGGCGGCGGGCCTGATGCCGGGCGGCGAACGCCCCGGCGAGCGGGTGCTGGGCGAGCGCGAAACGGTGCTGCCGTGGTTCGGCCCCATGCTGGAGGCCAATTTCGCCGTCTTCTTCGAAAACACGGTGTATCCCGCGGTGCCGGATTTCGCCGAGGTCAACGCCCGGGGCGGGCTGGCGGTGGATCTGGGCTGCGGCAACGGCTGGTATCTGCGCGCCCTGGCCCGGCGCGGCCAAACTCTGCGCGGCCTCGGCATCGACGGTTTCGCCGACAATATCGCCCACGCCGCCGCCCTGGCCCGGCGCGAAGGCCTGGAAGGGCGCCTGACCTTCCGCCAGGGCGATATCCACGATCTGACTTTGGACGAACCCGCCGATCTCATCGCCATGAACCGGGCCCTGCATCATGTGTGGGAAAAGGATACGCAAACCCTGTTCGCCTGGCTGCGCGGCAATCTGAAACCCGCAGGCCGGGTGGTGATCTGGGAACCGGCCTGGCCGGATGAGCGCGCCGCCCTGCGCGATCCCAGCCGCCGCGGCATGGCCTTCCAGAATCTTACCGAACATGTGCAGGGCAACCATTTCCTGCGCCCCGAAGAGATCGAGGCCGCCTTCAGGGCGGCGGGGATGGCGGCAACGGTGCATCTGTTCGCCAAGGGCAACGAGGCGGTGATCGTGGCCAGGCGGTATGAGACGGACGGCGCATAGGGGTAGGGGTGTTTGAAATATTAAACAACCCCTCGTCAGCGCCCCCCTCTTGCCCTTATGCTGACCGGGATGCGGCAAACGCGCCGCGGCGGCTTTCACTGATGGATGGTCTCTCATGGGTTCCAACGCGTTGCGTGACAAGGATCTGGCCTACACCCTGCACCCCTACACCAATCTGCGCGCCCACGAATCCCGTGGCCCGCTGGTGCTGGTGCGCGGGCAGGGCGTGCGGGTGTTCGATGATCAGGGCAAGGGCTATATCGAGGCCATGGCCGGTCTGTGGTGCGCCTCGCTGGGCTTTTCCGAACGCCGTCTGGCCGAGGCGGCGCGGCGGCAGATGGAGGCGCTGCCCTTCGCCCATCAGTTCAGCCACAAGGCGCACGAACCGGGCATCGAACTGGCGGCCCGCCTGATCGAGATGGCCCCGGTGCCCATGAGCAAGGTGCTGTTCGCCAATTCCGGCTCGGAAAGCAACGATACCGCCATCAAGCTGATCTGGTACTACAACAACGCCCTGGGACGGCCCGAGAAGAAGAAGATCATCTCGCGGCGCAAGGGCTATCACGGGGTGACGGTGGCGGCGGCCAGCCTGACGGCGCTGCCGGCCAATCAGCGCGATTTCGATCTGCCCATCGCCCGCATCCTTTATACCGATACGCCGCACGCCTATCACGAGGCCCTGCCCGGCGAGGACGACGAGGCCTTCGCCACCCGCCTGGCCGCCACTCTGGAAGCGCAGATCCTGGCCGAGGGGCCGGAGACGGTGGCCGCCTTCTTCGCCGAGCCGGTGATGGGGGCCGGCGGCGTGATCGTGCCGCCCCGGAGCTATTTCCCCAAAATCCAGGCGGTGTGCCGCAAATACGACGTGCTGACGGTGGCCGACGAGGTGATCTGCGGCTTCCACCGCACCGGCACTCCCTGGGGCAGCCAAACCCTGGATTACGCCCCCGATCTTCTGACCTGCGCCAAGGCCCTGTCCTCGGCCTATCTGCCCATTTCGGCCCTGATGGTGTCCGACCGGGTGTATCAGGCGGTGGCCGACAATTCGGCCAAGATCGGCACCTTCGGCCACGGCTACACCTATTCCGCCCATCCGGTGGCGGCGGCGGTGGCCCTGGAAACCCTGAACATCTACGAGGAACGCCAGATCGGCGCCCAGGCCCGGGCCATGGGGGCGCATCTGCAGGCCCACCTGGCCGCCCTGCTCGAGCATCCGCTGGTGGGCGAGGCGCGCGGCGTCGGCCTGATCGGCGCCCTGGAACTGGTGGAGGATAAAGCCAGCCGCCGCAACTTCGCCCCGGCCCAGGCGGTGGGCGCCCGCGTGGTCGACGCCATGGAGCGCAAGGGGGTGATCGGCCGGGCCATGATGAACGACAGCCTGGCCTTCTCGCCGCCGCTGATCATCGACAAGGCCGAGCTGGACGAGATGTTCGCCATCGTGAAAGACGCCCTCGACGAGGTGGCGGCCACGCTCTAGAAAGAAACCAGGTCAGGCGGCTTACCAGCAGTTTCATACCCGGTGGGTCCGCTCCGTCGGTGGCAACTGATACCGGCCAACCATTGAAGTGACTCGTTGGCCGGTCTCCAGCGAGCATTGAGCGAGCGGCCAAGGCGGCGGATGCCGCCGCCCGGCGAGGGACGATACAACCGGTCAATTCATTGGGCGGTTGGTATGATGGGGTGGCCGGTTTCCAGCGAGCCTTGAGCGAGCGCTAAGGCCTTTTGCGTTTCAAGGGGGGCTTCCCCTCGCAGTCAGGCGGCAGGGCGGGCGGAAAAGCGAATGCCGACCGCCTTGACCACCTTCAGCAAGGTTTCAAGGCGCGGATTTCCGTTTTCTCCCAGGGCGCGGTAAAGGCTTTCGCGCGAAAGGCCGGTTTCGCGGGCGATATCGGCCATGCCTTTCGATTTGGCGATGTTACCGAGGGCGATGGCCACAATACGCGGCTCGCCATCCTCCAGCGCCGCGTCAAGATATCCGGCGATGTCCTCCGGGGTGTCGAGGCCGATGGAGGAATCCCACTCTTTGGCGTGTCTCTTCGTCATTCGTATTCGTCCTTCGAACGCTTCGCCGTCTTGATATCCTTGGCCTGGGTGCTTTTGTCGCCGCCGATCAGAAGAAGAAGAATTTCCTGGCCGCATCTCACCGATGCCGTCAAAAAACTTCACATCACCGAGGTTCCCGTCTTTGGCGCGGTCGAGGCGAACACGAATGCGGCCCTTGGCGTTTACGTCCCGCAGCGCGGTGAATCATTCATGGAATTCGTCGGTTGTGCGGATTGTTCTCATGATGAGAAGTAGCTTAAAAGATACATTTTATCAATAAGAGCGTAGCCTATTGGCTACATTCCGAGACGGTGCGCTCCATGCCGGAGCCGCTCAAGCGCCACGCGGGCTTGCCGGTCGGCGAAGGCCTCGCACGGCGAGTCTGTTCAAAAGCCGCCCGGGATAGCGGGCAAAAAAAACGGCGGCGGTGGGAGATGCCCGCCGCCGCCGTTTCCGCTTTTATGTTCGGGATCAGTGCTTGTCGCCGTAGACGAACTTTTCCAGCCAGTGGATATCGTAGTCGCCACTGATGAAATCGTTGTTCTCCACCAGGCGCTGCTGCAGCGGGATGGTGGTTTTCACGCCGCCGATGACGAACTCGCCCAGGGCGCGGCGCAGGCGCATCAGGCATTCGGTGCGGTTGGCGCCGTGCACGATCAGCTTGGCGATCATGCTGTCGTAGGTGGGGGGCACCTTGTAGCCGGAATAAAGGCCGGAATCGACGCGCACGCCCAGGCCGCCCGGGGTGTGGAAGTCGGTGATGGTGCCGGGGCAGGGGGCGAAGGTCTCCGGATCCTCGGCATTGATGCGGCATTCCACCGCATGGCCGGTGAAGCGGATATCCTCCTGGCCGTAGCCCAGTTCGGCGCCCTGGGCCACGCGGATCTGCTCGCGCACGATATCAAGGCCGGTGATGGCCTCGGTCACCGGATGCTCCACCTGCAGGCGGGTGTTCATCTCGATGAAGTAGAACTGGCCGTTCTCGTAGAGGAACTCCAGGGTGCCGGCATTGCGGTAGCCCAGCTTCTTGATGGCGGTGCAGGCGATGGAGCCGATCCGCTCGCGCTCTTCCGGCGCCAGGATGGGCGAGGGCGCCTCTTCCAGCACCTTCTGGTGGCGGCGCTGCAGCGAACAGTCGCGTTCGCCCAGATGCACCACGTTGCCGTGGCTGTCGGCCAGGATCTGGATTTCGATATGACGGGGCTTCTGGAGATATTTCTCCATATAAACCTCGTCGTTGCCGAAGGCGGCCTTGGCCTCCTGGCGGGCCAGGCGGTAGGCCTCGCGCAGATCCTCGGGGCCGTTGGCGCTTTTCATGCCCTTGCCGCCGCCGCCGGCGGTGGCCTTGATCAGCACCGGATAGCCCATTTCGGCGGCCAGTTCCAGAGCCTGCTCCTCGCTGTCCACCGAGCCCTTCGAGCCGGGCACGCAGGGCAGACCGGCCTCCAGCGCGGCGCGCTTGGCGGTGATCTTGTCACCCATCATGCGGATATGGTCGGCCTTGGGGCCGATGAAGGCCAGGCCGTGTTCCTCGACCATCTGGGCGAAGTCGGCGTTTTCCGACAGGAAGCCGTAGCCGGGGTGAATGGCGTCGGCCCCGGTGATGGTGGCGGCCGACAGGATGGCCGCCTTGTTGAGATAACTGTCGCGCGCGGGCGGCGGACCGATGCACACCGATTCGTCGGCCAGACGGACATGCATGGCATTGGAGTCGGCGGTGGAATGCACCGCCACCGTCTTAATGCCCATTTCGCGGCAGGCACGATGAATGCGCAGCGCGATCTCGCCCCGATTGGCGATCAGGATCTTCTGGAACATGCTTACTCGATGATCAGCAGCGGTTCGCCGAATTCCACCGGCTGGCCGTCGGTCACCAGCATCTGGGTCAGCTTGCCGCTTTTGGGGGCGCGGATCGGATTGAAGGTCTTCATCGCCTCGATCAGCAGCACGGTCTGGCCTTCGGCCACGCTGTCGCCCACCGAGGCGAAACGGGCGGCGCCGGGTTCTGGCGAAAGATAGGCCACGCCCACCATGGGCGACTTGACGGCGCCGGGATGGTTCTCGGCGGTCGGCGCGGCCGGTGCGGCGGCGGCGGCGGGCTGGGCCGGGGCGGCCACGGCGGCCGGAGCGGCGGCCACCTGCAGGGTACGGGCCACGCGGATGCGCAGGCCGGCCGATTCGTACTCGATTTCACTCAGATTGGTGTCGGCGAGCAGGGAGGCCAGCGAGCGTACGGCCTCGCTGTCGATGGAAGTCTTAGACATTATGCCTCTTCGCTATCGTGAGGTGAGGGGGCCACGATCCGGGCGATGGCGTCGAGCGCCAGGACGTAGCCGTGACTGCCGAAGCCACATATCATGCCCCGCGCCGCTTTCGACACGTAGGAATGATGGCGGAATGGCTCCCGCTGATGAATGTTGGACAGATGCACCTCCACCACCGGCAGTTCGCTGGCGAGCAGCGCATCCAGAATGGCCACCGAGGTGTGGGTATAGGCCCCGGCATTGAGAATGATCCCGGCCTTGGCGCCGCGCGCTTCCTGAATCCAATCCACCAGCTGGCCCTCGTGGTTGCTTTGGCGGATGTCCACGGCAAGGCCCAGCCCGGCGCCGTGGCGTCGGCACAGGGCTTCGATATCGGCCAGGGTTTCGCGTCCGTAAACCTCGGGCTGGCGGGTGCCCAGCATGTTGAGGTTGGGCCCGTTCAGGATCAGGATGGCAGGGGTCATGCCGATGCCCCATCATGTCGGCAAGCTTTCATGCATGCGTTATAGCATGGGCCACGGTTGGCGCAATGCCATTCCGGAGTCCGCACAGTTTCAGCCCATTGCCGTGGCCCCTGGGATTCCAACATTGCAAGCCCGGCTCCGGCCTCGCATACTACCGGTCCCGATTTTTCCTAAGTTTTTGTGTGAAAAGGGAATTCCCATGAACATCACCCTGAACGGCGAGTCCCGCGCCCTGGACGGCTCTGTGACGGTGGAGGCCCTTTTGGCCGATCTTGGCCTCGACCGTTCCAAGGTGGCGGTGGAGCGCAACCTGGAGATCGTGCCCAAGTCGGCCTATGGCCAGACCGGCCTGGAGGATGGCGACCGTTTGGAGATCGTGCATTTCATCGGCGGCGGCTCGGGCGACGATGTGATCGACAGCCCCCTGGTGGTGGCGGGCAAAAGCTACCGCTCGCGTCTTCTGGTGGGCACCGGGCGCTATAAGGATTTCGATGAGACGGCGCGGGCCATCAAGGCCTCGGGCGCCGAGATCGTCACCGTGGCGGTGCGCCGCGTCAACATCACCGACCGCTCCCAGCCCATGCTGGTGGATTACGTCAGCCCCAAGGACTACACCTACCTGCCCAATACCGCCGGCTGCTACACCGCCGACGAGGCGGTGCGCACCCTGCGCCTGGCCCGCGAGGCCGGCGGCTGGGATCTGGTGAAGCTGGAGGTGCTGGGCGATCAGAAAAGCCTGTACCCCGACATGGTGGAAACCCTGAAGGCCGCTGAAACCCTGGTGCGTGAAGGCTTCAAGGTGATGGTCTACTGCACCGATGATCCCATCATGGCCAAGCGCCTGGAAGAGATCGGCTGCGTGGCCATCATGCCGCTGGGGGCGCCCATCGGCTCGGGCCTGGGCATTCAAAATCCGGTCAATATCCGCCTGATCATCGAACAGGCCAAGGTGCCGGTGCTGGTGGATGCCGGGGTGGGCACCGCCTCCGATGCCGCCGTGGCCATGGAACTGGGCTGCGACGGCGTGCTGATGAACACCGCCATCGCCCTGGCCAAGGATCCCATCGCCATGGCCCACGCCATGCGCCTGGCGGTGCAGGGCGGCCGCCTGGCCTATCTGGCCGGACGCATGCCCAAGAAGCTTTATGCCGATCCCTCCAGCCCGCTGGCCGGATTGATCTGACCGCTTCGCCCCCGCCTCCGGTGCCGGAGGCGGGGGTGTGTGATCACGTTTATGGCACTGATTTTATTTGTTTTTTCAAAAACCCCCGCCGGGGGTTATTTTTTTGCTTTCCATCGCCGCAAAAAAGCGTAAATAGCGCCTTCAAAGACGTACCGCGCACGTGCCTCTGGCCCTGCCCCGGCTTTGCCGGCAGACTGGTTAAGCAACGACGTCAAGGCGTTCTTCTGATGACTGCCGTCTAAACCGCGGCACCCCGGAGGGATAGGCTATGGCCGTTGTTTGTTGCTTGACCGGCAGGGATGCCGGAGGGAGAGCGTATCCGCCGCTCATGGCGCTGGTGCCTTGTTTTTCCCGCAAGGATAGTATCTAGACGGTCGCCCGGGGCGCGTGGTTCCGCCCCGATCCGGTGATCGTCTAAAGCCCTGCCGCGGGGGTTTCTCGCCCCGCCTTTCCGCCCCACTGCTGAAACCTTCGCGTACGAAAGGGTATGCGATGACGGACAAGATTTCCCGTTTTCTGGCCTCGGCCCAGCCGGAAACCCCGTGCCTGGTGGTCGATCTCGATGTGATCGCCGGCAATTACCACGCCTTGCGCCACTATCTGCCGCTGGCCGAGGTGTTCTACGCCGTCAAGGCCAATCCGGCCCCCGAGGTGATCGCCCTGCTGGCCGGGCTGGGCTCCAGCTTCGATACCGCCAGCCGCCCCGAGATCGAGGCGGTGCTGGCCGCCGGGGTGGCGCCCGGGCGGATTTCCTTCGGCAACACCATCAAGAAGCTGAAGGATATCGCCTGGGCCTATGAGCGGGGCGTGCGCCTGTTCGCCTTCGATTCCGAGGCCGAGCTCGACAAGTTGGCCGAGGCGGCGCCGGGGTCCAAGGTGTTCTGCCGCCTGCTGATGACCTGCGAGGGCGCCGAATGGCCGCTGTCGCGCAAGTTCGGCTGCGAGGCCGACATGGCCCGCGCCCTGATGCTGAAGGCCCGCGCTCTGGGGCTGGTGCCTTACGGTCTGTCGTTCCATGTGGGCTCGCAGCAGACCCGGCTGGACCAGTGGGATCTGGCCATCGGCAGGGCCGCCGCCCTGTTCCGCGATCTGGCGGCCGAGGGCATCGCCCTGGCCATGCTCAATCTGGGCGGCGGCCTGCCGGCCCGCTACCGCGACGATGTGGCGCCGGTGGAACGCTATGCCGGGGCCATCATGCAGGCCATGACCGATCATTTCGGCAACGATCTGCCGCAGATGATCACCGAGCCGGGGCGGTCGCTGGTGGGGGATTCCGGCATTCTGGAAACCGAGGTGGTGCTGGTGTCGCGCAAGTCGTTCGCCGATGACGAGCGCTGGGTCTATCTCGATGTCGGCAAGTTTGGCGGTCTGGCCGAAACCATGGACGAGGCCATCAAATACCGCCTGCAGCTGGTGGGCGGCGGCGAAGGCCCCAGCGGCCCGGTGGTTCTGGCCGGCCCCACCTGCGATTCCGCCGATATTCTGTACGAGAAGCACCAGTATCAGATGCCGCTGTCGCTCAAACCCGGCGACCGGGTGCGCATCCTGTCCACCGGCGCCTACACCACCAGTTACGCGGCGGTGAACTTCAACGGCTTCGCGCCCCTGAAGGCCTATTTCGTGTAATATCCTTAGGCGTGTTTCCGGCAAAAAAAGGCCGCGTCCCCTTGGGGGGCGCGGCCTTTTTGGTTCGCCGGAGCGAAGATCAGTTGGCCTTGGCCTTGCGGGCCTGCTCCACCAGCTGCTTCAGGGCCGGGATGGGCATGGCGCCGGGGATCAGCTGATCCCCGATGATGAAGGCCGGGGTGCCGTTGACGCCCAGGGCATGGGCCAGCTGCAGATTGTCGTTGATGGCCTTGTTGATGGCCGGATCGTCCATGTCCTTCTTCAGGGTATCGACGTTCAGGCCCGATTCGGCGGCCAGCTTCATCACCACCTTGTCATCCAGCTGGCCCTTGAAGGCCATCATGTCGCGGTGGAAGGCCTCGTAGCGCTTCTGATGGTGGGCGGCCAGGGCGGCGCGGGCGGCGAACACAGAATCCGGCCCCAGCACCGGCAGATCCTTCAGCACCAGCTTGATCTTGCCGTCGCTTTTCAGGGTCTGGAACAGGCCGTCGTTCATGGCCTTGCAGTAGGGGCAGCGGTAATCGAAGAACTCGACGATGGTGACATCGCCCTTGGGGTTGCCCAGCACCGGCGAGTTGGGATCGTCGAAGATATCGCGCGAACGGTCGGCGATGGCCTTCTTGGCGTCGTTCTCGGCGGCCAGCTGTTCCTTCTCGCGCAGGGCCTCGATGGCGTCGGAAATGATCGAGGGATTGTCCATGATATAGTCATGAACCAGCTTCTTCACCGCCTCCTGCTGCTTCGGGGTGAGCGACTGGTCTTCCTGGGCCTGGGCCGACACCAGCGGCAGGGCCGCCAGGGGAAGGGCGACCAGCAGGGCGGCGAACGAGCGCAAAAACATGAACGTGGTCCTTAACGTTGGGGTTTGCGCATCATGCGGCAAGCCGGCACGGACGGCAAGACCCGCCGCCGCCGCCCTTGCCGGATGCAACATTTGTTGATCGGCGCGATGCAAGCCCTGAAACGGAAAACGCCGCGCTAAAAGCGCGGCGTTCCGGCGGGAGGGAAGGGGATGGGCGGGGAATTCGCCTCCCGCATACGGGGCTTTCGCCCCGTTTTCGGTGCCGCAAGGTGTGCATGCCCTGCGACGAAATTATTAATACAGTAACAGGCCCGTTTTAGGGGAACGGGGAGGTATGGCGGCAAGAGGTTAAAGTTGTAACAACCATAACCTTCCGTATAGGAGGGCGGCGGTTGCGTCCGGCGGCGGCGGCGGGCACTCTGGCCGGGTTTTAGGAATCGCGTAAAGCCTTGGCGGCGCCTCGTGCGCCAAAGGCGGAGAGACATCGAGGAGAACGGGGCATGTGGCGGACACTGAGACTGTGGGCTTCGGCGCTGGTTCTGCTGGCGGCGGGCGGGCCGGCGGCCTGGGCCGCCGGAATCGTGCCGGTGGTGTTCCATACCGCCGACGGCCGGGCCCTGGCCTACCGCATGGAGCTGGAGCAGAGCCAGGCCGAGCTGGAGCACGGGCTGATGGGCCGCAAGGAGGTGCCGCCCCATACCGGCATGCTGTTCGATTTCGGCTATGCCCGGCCCATCTCCATGTGGATGAAGGATACCCTGATCCCGCTGGACATGGTGTTCATCGCCGAGGATGGCCGCATTCTGTCCATCGCCGCGCGCACCGTGCCGATGTCGCTGGCCATCATCCCCTCGCCGGGGCCGGTGCGGGCGGTGATCGAACTGGCGGGCGGCACCTGCGAGCGTGAAAACATCCGCGACGGCGACCGCGTCGGCGCCGCCCTGTTCGGCACCCGCTGAGGACAGAAAAAAAGGCGGAAGATCGCTCTTCCGCCTGACCTGTTTTCTTTCCAGACGTGGATGGCCGGGGCGGCGCTCACGGTTGTCCATGTGTGGGGGAGACGCCGTCTTATGATGCGCGGGTCAAGCCCGCGCATGACGACAAGAGGCGATGCCGCGCTGCGGACGACGACAAAGGAGCCTCTGCGCTACAGCCCCTCCCTCAAGCCGTCTTGGCCGGGCTTGACCCGGCCATCCATGTGTGGGGGAGACGCCGTCTTATGATGCGCGGGTCAAGCCCGCGCATGACGACAAGAGGGGGCTGCCGCGCTGCGGACGACGACAAAGGGGTCTCGGCACCACAGCCCCTCCCTCAAGCCGTCTTGGCCGGGCTTGACCCGGCCATCCATGTGGGGGGAGGCGCCGTCTTATGATGCGCGGGTCAAGCCCGCGCATGACGACAAGAGGGGGCTGCCGCGCTGCGGACGACGACAAGGGGCCTCGGCACCACAGCCCCTCCCCTTAAGCCGTCTTGGCGGGCTTGACCCGGCCATCCATGTGTGGGGGAGACGCCGTCTTATGATGCGCGGGCCAAGCCCGCGCATGACGACAAGAGGGGGCTGCCGCGCTGCGGACGACGACAAGGGGCCTCGGCGCCACAACCCCTCCCTTAAGCCGTCTTGGCCGGGCTTGACCCGGCCATCCACGTGTGGGGGAGACGCCGTCTTATGATGCGCGGGTCAAGCCCGCGCATGACGACAAGAGGGGATGCCGCCCTGCGGACGACGACAAGGGGCCTCTGCGCCACAGCCCCTCCCCTTAAGCCGTCTTGGCCGGGCTTGACCTGAGGGGCCATGACGCTGTTGGAACGGCAAGCGCTCTTCCGGCGCAGAGTCCTGTATGAGTTGCCGCCGACGGAGCGGACCCACCGGGTATGAAGCTGGTGGTAAGCCGCCTGACCTGGTTTCTGTCTAGGTTTCCTCCACCGTGGCCACCCGCAGGATGTTGGTGGTGCCCGAAGTGCCGAAGGGCACGCCGGCGGTGATCACCACCTGTTCGCGCCACTGGGCGAAGCCCTGTTCGTGGGCCACGCGCACCGCCACCGCCACCATTTCGGCGAAGCTGTGCACCTCGTGCACCACCACGCTGTGGGCGCCCCACACCAGCGAGGTCTGGCGGGCCACCTTGACGTCGGTGGTCAGGCTCAGCACCGGGGCGTCGGGGCGTTCGCGGGCGGCGCGCAGGGTGGTGGAGCCCGACGAGGTGAAGGTGACGATGGCCGCCACCTTCAGGGTATGGGCCACCTGGCGGGCGGCGGCGCTGATGGCGTCGCGGGTGGTGCCGGTGGGGGCCGGGCGCGAGGCGTCCAGCACCAGATGATAATGCTCGTCCTTTTCCACCCGCCCGATGATGCGGTCCATCATGGTCACGGCATCGATGGGATAATCGCCGGCGGCGGTTTCCGCCGACAGCATCACCGCGTCGGCGCCGTCATAGATGGCGGTGGCCACGTCCGAGGCCTCGGCGCGGGTGGGGGTGGGGGAATGCACCATGCTGTCCAGCATCTGGGTGGCCACCACCACCGGCTTGCCGGCCGCGCGGGCGGCGCGCACGATGCGCTTTTGCAGGATCGGCACGGTTTCCGGCGGGCATTCCACCCCCAGATCGCCGCGCGCCACCATGATGCCGTCGGACAATTCGATGATGGCGTCCAGATGATCGATGGCCGAAGGCTTTTCCAGCTTGCTCATCACCAGGGCGCGGCCCTGCACCAGGGCCTTGATCTCCTCCACGTCCTCGGCGCGCTGCACGAAGGACAGCGCCACCCAGTCGGCGCCCATGTCGAGGGCGAAGGCCAGATCGGCCTTGTCCTTTTCGGTCAGGGGCGACATGGGCAGCACCACGTTGGGCACGTTGACGCCTTTGTGGTTGGAGAGCTCGCCACCGGTGATCACCACCGTTTCGGCAAAATCGGCGCCGTGCTTTTCCACGCGCAGGCGCAGGCGGCCGTCGTCCAGCAGCAGCTCGGTGCCCACGCGCAGGGCGGCGAAAATCTCGGGATGCGGCAGGTTGACGCGGGTATGGTCGCCCAGGGCGGGATCCAGATCCAGGCGGAAGCCCTGGCCGGCGGCCAGCTGAATGCGGCCTTCCTGGAAATTGGCCACCCGCAGCTTGGGGCCCTGCAGATCGGCCAGCACGCTGATGGGGCGGCGGGTTTTGCGTTCCACCTCGCGGATGGTGTCGTAGCGGCGCTGATGGTCTTCGTGCGAGCCGTGGCTGAAATTCAGGCGGAACACGTCGGCTCCGGCCAGGAACAGCCCCTCGATGGTCTGGGCGGTGGTGCTGGCCGGGCCCAGCGTGGCGATGATCTTGGCGTTACGGGTGCGTCTCATCTTGATGGTCCAATCTGGCATGGGTCCGGCGGATGGTCTCTTGCGGTCACAATGCGCCGCGCCGGAGGGACATGCACTTTATTCTTTTATTGCGTGGGTTCCGCGATGAAGATGGCGCGGAAATCGTTAACATTCGTGCGCGTGGGGCCGGTTTGTACCAGATCTCCCAGCGGCGCGAACAGTCCAGAGGAATCGTTTTGGGCCAGAAGCGCCGCAACGTCAATCCCTTTGGCGCGGGCGCGCTCCAGACTATCTGGAAGAACCAGCGCCCCCGCCGCGCCGCTGGCGCCATCCATACCATCGGTGTCGCAGGCGATTGCTGAAATATTATTTCGTCCCTTCAGGGCCAGCGCCAGGGCCAGGGCGAACTCGCCGTTGGGGCCGCCCTGGCCGCGGCCGCGCACGGTCACGGTGGTTTCCCCGCCCGACAGCAGCACGCAGGGCGGGGCGGCGGGCAGGCCGAGGCGGGCGGCGGACAGCGCCATGCCGGCCAGGGCGCGGGCCACCTCGCGGGATTCCCCTTCGATGGCGTCGCCCAGCACCACCGGCGTCACCCCGGCGCGGCGGGCGGCCTCGGCGGCGGCCAGCAGGGACTCGGCCGGGCGGGTGATGATGGCCAGGCTGGAGCGGGCCAGGCGCGGGTCGCCGGCCTTGGGGGTGTCCTCGGTCTGGCGCTTCAGGAACTGGATCACGGCGAAGGGGATGTCGAGGCGGTATTTGCGCACGATCTCCAGGGCTTCGCGCGCCGTGGTGGGATCGGCCACCGTGGGCCCCGAGGCGATCACCGCCGGATCGTCGCCCGGCACGTCCGAGACCACCAGGGCATGGATGGGGGCCGGCCAGGCGGCCAGGGCCAGCCGTCCGCCCTTGACCGCCGAAAGGTGCTTGCGCAGGCAATTGATCTCGGCGATGGAGGCGCCCGACAGCAGCAGGCCGCGCGTCACCGCCTGTTTGTCGTCCAGGGTGAGGCCGGGGGCGGGCAGGGCCATCAGGGCCGAACCGCCGCCCGAGATCAGGGCGATGACCAGATCCTCGGCGCCAAGGCCCTCCAACTGCGCCAGCATGCGGGTGGCGGCGCGGAAGCCGGCGGCGTCGGGCACCGGATGCCCGGCCTCGGCCACCGCGATGCGCCCGGTGGGCAGGCCGTAGCCGTAGGGGCAGATCACCAGGCCCGAGAGCGGGCCGTCCCAGCAGGCTTCGAGGGCCGCGGCCATGGCGGCGGCGGCCTTGCCGGCCCCCACCACCACGGTGCGGCCCTTGGGGCGGGGCGGCAGATGGGCGGCCAGGGTGCGCGCCGGATCGGCGGCGGCCAGGGCGGCGTGGAAAAGATCGAGGAGGAAGGCTCGGGGCGGGGGAAGAGACACGGGGGCAGTCACCGGAAAAGTCAGACCGGAGAAAAGTTTATGGGGCTTTGGTTGTCGGCGGCAAGGGCGGCTGATAGTGTGGCGGATAAGACTGTGTTTAAAAACGGGTTGCTCTCATGTTTGTCCGCCTTCGCCGCTCCCTGCTGATTTTGCCGCTTGCCGCCGTGTTGCTGGGCGCCGGTGCCGCCCGGGCCGACGATGTGGCGCTGCAGATCGGCCAGGCCGGCGCCGCCAATGTGCGGGGCGATGCCCTGCATACCCTGACCGCGCTGCAGGCGGCGCAAACCCTGGTGTTCGGCCGCCTGACCGAGCAGTTCGCCAAGGTGATGCCGCCCGCCCCCGCCGGCTGGGACGCCTCGCCGCCGGAAAGCCAGTCGCTGGACAGCATCGGCGGCGGCATGACGGTGACGCGGGGCTACAGCAAGGGCGATTCCACCCTCAACGCCTCGCTGGTGGTGGATAATCCGGCGGTGATGGCCAATTCCACCCTGTTCCGCCAGACCGGCGCTCTGAATCCGGGATGGAGCCGCCTGGAGATCGGCGGCGAGGATGCCCTGATGCGCTACGATGCCGCCGACCGCGTGGGCGAGATCATGATCCTGCTGTCCGACCGTGTGCTGCTGCAGATCGAAGGCAGCGATATCGGCCGCAGCGATCTGCTGGTGCAGACGGCGCGCGGCTGGAACATTGCCGCCATCCGGCGGGTTTTGGGCGGCAGTTAAGCGCTTCGGGGCGGCGGCGCCCTATTCCCCGGCCCGGGCCTGCCCTTCCGGGCGTTCCTCCAGGGGGGCGGGCAGCCCGAAGCTGATGCCGCGGCAGGCCACGCTGTGCTTGCCGGTGGCGCGGTCGGTCAATGGTTTGCCCGCCATGACCGAGGGGGTTCTGGCGTAAAGCCGGTAAATGATCTGCGGCAGCCAGCACTGGGCATCGGGGTGGCTTTCCCCCACATCGCGGAACTGATCGGCCGAGGTGAAGAAATGCGCCTCGCCGCCATGGGCGTCGGCATCCACGATCACCACCAGGGGATGGCCGGGATGGCGCATATATTCGATGCCGGGCCGGGCCGAGGTTTTGCCCTCGCGCCGTTCGATCACCACCACGCGGGGGATGGCGCCGCCGAAGATGGTGCGCACGCAGGCGGCGGCGGCGCGGGAAACCCCTTCCGCCCCCACCTCGCCGGGCACGGCCTTGTCGAAGGCCTGGCCGATGAAGGTGGCGATGGCGGTTTTCAGATGCTCCCGCGGCTCGGGCTGGCCGGGCACCGGTTCGCCCGCGAAGCTGCGCAGCACCGGGGTGGCGAAGCTGTCGGCGGCATGGATGAAATCATCCTCGCTGTGGAAGAAGAAGCCGTAGCCGCTGCCGTCGGGGCGGCGCAGCAGCACGATCTCGGGATATCGGGCGTGGGAGCCGGTCATCTCGGAGCCTTCATTTGTCAGCGGAACGGCCCCCCGGAGCCGGATGGCTTCAGGGGGCTGCCATCACCTTACTCCGCCGCCGGGCTTCCGGCTATGCGTTTCAGCAGATCATGGCGGCGGCGCACCCACATCTCGGCGTCGGCCAGCATGTGCTTGTAAAGGGCGTGGTCGTGGCTGTCGGTGACGCGGAAGCGGGTTTCGCTGGCCATGAACTCCTCCAGGCTCAGGCTTTGCTCGCCCATATCCAGCTCCAGGGCCGGCTGGCCGCCGCCCAGTTTGCGCGGATCGTAGCGGTAGAGCGGCCAGTAGCCCGATTGCACGGCCCCCTTCTGCTGGCCGAGGCCGGCGGCCATGTCGAAGCCGTGGGCGATGCAATGGGCATAGCCGATGATCAGCGACACGCCATCGTAGGAGGCGGCCTCCTGCATGGCCTTGACCATCTGGGCATCCTTGGCGCCGAAGGCCACCGAGGCCACATAGACGTTGCTGTAGGCCATGGCGATCAGGCCCAGATCCTTCTTGGGCCGCGATTTTCCGGCCATGGCGAACTTGGCGGTGGCGCCCAGCGGCGTGGCCTTGGACTGCTGGCCGCCGGTGTTGGAGTAAACCTCGGTATCGAGCACCAGGATATTGACGTTGCGGCCCGAGGCCAGCACATGGTCGAGGCCGCCATAGCCGATATCGTAGGCCCAGCCGTCGCCGCCGACGATCCACACCAGCTTGTCCACCAGATAGTCGGCCAGTTCCAGCATGCGGATGCCGGCATCGTCGGCGGCCCCGGCCAGCAGGCGGCGCAGTTCGTCAACGCGGGAGCGCTGGTCGCGGATGGCCATATCGGTGTCTTGCGGGCTGTGCAGCAGGGCGTTGACCAGGGGTTCGGGCACGCGGCCGCTCAGGGTTTGCAAAAGCTGGCGGGCATGGTTCCTGTGATGATCCAGGGCCAGGCGGAAGCCCAGGCCGAACTCGGCGTTATCCTCGAACAGCGAGTTGGACCAGGCCGGGCCGCGGCCGTGGCTGTCGGTGGAATAGGGCGTGGTGGGCAGGTTGCCGCCGAAGATCGACGAGCAGCCGGTGGCGTTGGCGATGAGGGTGCGGTCGCCGAACAGCTGGGTCAGGGTGCGGATATAGGGGGTTTCGCCGCAGCCCAGGCAGGCGCCCGAGAACTCGAACAGCGGGGTGACCAGCTGCGAGGCCTTCATGGTCATGCGCAGATCGGCCCGTTCGATATCGGGCAGGGTGAGGAAATAGGTGAAGTTGCGCTTTTCGTCGGCCAGCAGCGGCGCCTTGGGCGCCATGGCCAGGGCCAGACGGTTGGGATCATCCTTGGCCTTGCCGGGGCAGGCGTGGATGCACAGGCTGCAGCCGGTGCAGTCTTCCGGGGCCACCTGCAACAGATAGGTGCCGCCCTTCACCTCCACCCCCTTGTAGGGCATGTGCTTCAGGGTTTCCGGCGGGTTGGTCACCGCCGCTTCCGGCACCGCCTTGGCGCGGATGGCCGAATGGGGGCACACCAGCACGCACTTGTTGCACTGGATGCACAGCGCGGGATCCCACAGCGGGATCTCGTCGGCGATGTTGCGCTTCTCGAAGCGGGCGGTGCCCACCGGCCAGGTGCCATCGGCGGGGAAGGCCGATACCGGCAGCAGATCGCCCTTGTTGGCCAGCATCATGGCGGTGACGGTGCGCACGAAGTCGGGGGCGTCGTCGGGCACCAGCGGCGGCAGCTCGGCGGTGGAGGTGACGGCGGCGGGCACCGGCATCTTCTGCAGATGGGCCAGGGCCTGATCGACCACGGCGAAGTTCTTCTCGACGATGGCGCGGCTCTTGCGGCCGTAGGTTTTTTCGATGGCCTTCTTGATATGGGCGATGGCTTCGTCTTTGGGCAGCACCTCGGCCAGGGCGAAGAAGCAGGTTTGCATGATGGTGTTGATGCGCTGGCCCATGCCGGCGGCCTGGGCCACGGCGCGGGCATCGATGGTGTAGACCGAAAGCTTCTTGTCGATGATGGTCTGCTGCACCGGGCGCGGCAGCTGGTCCCACAGGGCCTCGGCCGGGGTGGGGGCGTTCAGCAGGAAGGTGGCGCCGGGGGCGGCGTAATCGAGCACATCGTACTTTTCCAGGAAGACGAAATGGTGGCAGGCCACGAATTCGGCGTTGCGCACCAGATAGGGGGCCTGGATGGGGTGATCGCTGAAGCGCAGATGGCTGATGGTCACGGCGCCAGATTTCTTGGAATCGTAGACGAAATAGCCCTGGGCGTAATGATCGGTGGCGTCGGCGATGATCTTGATGGAGTTCTTGTTGGCCCCCACCGTGCCGTCGGCGCCCAGGCCGAAGAACACGGCGCGGCGCATGCCCTCGGAGTGCAGCGAGAAGGTGGCGTCCCAGTCCAGCGACAGCCCGGTCACATCGTCGCGGATGCCGATGGTGAAGCGGCGCTTCGGGGTTTCCCTGGCCAGTTCGTCGTACACCGCCTTGACCATGCCGGGGTTGAATTCCTTCGACGACAGGCCGTAGCGGCCGCCGATCACCAGGGGATCGCGTCCGGTGGGGCGCAGGCCGGTGGCGCGGGCCTCGGCCAGGGCGGTCACCACATCCTGGAACAGGGGCTCGCCCAGGGCGCCCGGCTCCTTGCAGCGGTCCAGGGTGGCGATGGCGCGGGTGGTGGGGGGCAGGGCGGCGATGAAGGCATCCAGCGGGAAGGGGCGGAACAGGCGGATCTTGATCACGCCGGTTTTGCGGCCGTGGCGGTTCAGCCAGGCGCTGGTGACCTCGGCGGTTTCGGCGCCCGAGCCCATGATCACCAGAACCTCCTCGGCCTCGGGATCGCCGGCATACTCGCACAGCTGGTAGCGCCGCCCGGTGATGGCGGCGAAGCGGTCCATCTCGGCCTGGACGATGCCGGGCACGGCGGTGTGGAAGGAATTGCGCGCCTCTTGCGACTGGAAGAAGGCGTCGGGGTTCTGGGCGGTGCCGCGCACCACCGGATGATCGGGGCTCAAGGCGTGCTTGCGGAAGGCGTGCACGTCGGCCTCATCGATCATTTTATGCAGATCGGCATCGCTTAAGGCGGTGATCTTGGCCACCTCGTGCGAGGTGCGGAAGCCGTCGAAGAAATGCAGGAACGGCACGCGGGAGCGCAAGGTGGCGGCATGGGCCACGGCGGCCATGTCCTGCGCCTCCTGCACCGCGTTGGAGGCCAGCATGGCGAAGCCGGTCTGGCGCACGCCCATCACATCGGAATGATCGCCGAAGATCGACAGGGCGTGGGTGGCGATGGTGCGGGCCGAAACATGCATGACGAAAGGGGTGAGCTCGCCGGCGATCTTGTACATGTTGGGGATCATCAGCAGCAGCCCCTGCGAGGCCGTGAAGGTGGTGCCCAGGGCCCCGGCCTGGATGGCGCCGTGCACCGCCCCGGCGGCGCCGCCCTCGGACTGCATCTCGGTCACTTCCGGGACCACGCCCCAGATGTTCTTTTTCCCCTCCGAGGCCCACTGATCGGCCAGTTCCCCCATGGTCGAGGACGGGGTGATGGGATAGATCACCGCCAACTCGCTGCAACGGAAGGCGACGGACGCGCAGGCCTCGTTGCCATCCACGGTGATCATCTGCTTTTTCGTCATGATGGGGGATCTCCTGCGGCCGGCGGGAAAAATCGGCGCTGGGGGAATTGAAACACAGATGCCCCCGGCAAGAGAAGGGCGATAACAGCCTGAAAGCATGCCGATAATAGGGCGTTAGATAAAAAGTGCGTGACGGTTTCATGACCCGGTCATTTATTGTCGGGTCTTTTTGCGGGTGCGAAGATCAGGGCAGGCGCACGCCGTCGGCCGCCTCTTTCAGGATTTCGGCGCTGCGGCGCAGGGCCTGGCGCTCGTCCTGATCCAGATCGGGCAGCAGGATGCGGCCGCAGCCCTGGCGGCCGACGATGCGCGGCAGCGACAGGCTGACGCCGGGCACCCCTTCCACCCAGGCGGTGGGGGCCGAAACGGTGAGCAGGGCGCTTTCGTCGGTATTGATGGCCTGAACGATGCGGGCCAGACCGCCGCCGATGCCGTACCAGGTGGCGCCCTTGCCGGCGATGATGTGATCGGCGGCGCGGCGCACGTTGGTATCGATGCGCTGGCGGGCGTCGGCGTCGAGGGGGCGGCCCCACTGGGCGGCGCCTTCCAGCACCGACAGGCTGCCGGCGGTGGCCCCCGACCACCACAGCACCTCGGACTCGCCGTGCTCTCCCAGCACGAAGGCATGCACCGATTTGGCGCTGACCCCCAGATGCTCGCCCAGCAGGGAGCGGAAGCGGGCGGTATCGAGAATGGTGCCCGAGCCCAGTACCCGCCCGGCGGGCAGGCCGGAAATGCGGGCGGCGATGCCGGTCATCACATCCACCGGATTGGTGGCCACCAGCAGAATGGCCTCGGGGGCGGCGGCCAGCACCGGCGGAATGATCCCGGCGAAGACCTCGGCATTGCGGTCCAGCAGCTGCAGCCGGGTTTCGCCGGGCTTTTGCGCCACCCCCGCCGCCAGCACCACCACCCCGGCCCCGGCCAGATCGGCGGCCTGGCCGGCGCGCACATGCACAGGGTGGGAAAAGGGGGTGGCGTGCAGAATATCCTGGGCCTGGGCGGCGGCCAGGGCCGGATTATGATCCACCAGCACCACCTCGCTGGCGGCGCCGCGCAGCACCATGGCATAGGCGGCGGCACTGCCCACCATGCCGGCGCCAACGATTCCCACCTTCATGGCCGCGTCCCTTCGTCTCCATTGCGTTCGAACACAAAAGTCTAAGGCCGGTGAAGGCTAACCGCAAAGGCGCATTTGGAAGCCGCGCACGCGGCTGACTGGCCCATTGAGGGCCCGCGCGAGCGTTCGCGCGTAAGCCAAGGAGGGCGCAGCCCGACGCCCGGCGCTTGAGGGACATAAATTCGGAAGCCGCTTTAGCGGCTGACTAGCGCGTTGAGCGCGCCGGAACGGCCGGAGATGCCCTTGGGCATCGGAGGGTAAGTGAGGATAAGCCAAGCTGGCGGGACGCCAGCGCCCGGCGCTTGAGGGACATAAATTCGGAAGCCGCGCCAGCGCCCGGCGTCTGAGTGGACATATATAAAACAAAGTGGCGGGAGTGACGGGGCTCGAACCCGCGACCTCCGGCGTGACAGGCCGGCGCTCTAACCAACTGAGCTACACCCCCTCGCCGGGGGATGGATCAGGCTTTGATCGCCGGTGTCGACGGCGGGCCGGAAGATCCGAAACTGTCTTGAAAGACATCCCAGGAAAGTGGCGGGAGTGACGGGGCTCGAACCCGCGACCTCCGGCGTGACAGGCCGGCGCTCTAACCAACTGAGCTACACCCCCTCCGTGGGGTGCGGATATGTAGCAATATGACGGCAGCGGCGCAAGAGCTTTTTTCACAGGGTTTTTTCTGGGAACGATGCGGTAAAATGGGGCGGCAAGGAGAAACGGCATGGCCGATATCATCAATCTCAACCGCGCCCGCAAGGCCAAGGCCCGCGCCGAGGACAAGGCCCAGGCCGAGGCCAACCGCATCCGCTTCGGGCGCGGCAAGGCCGAAAAAGCCCGCGACAGCCGCGACCGCGAGCGTGAGGCGCAAAATCTCGACGACCACAAGCTGGACGATTGATCGGGCCCGCCGCCAAGGCTTGCCATTGATAATCATCATGGCAATTTTTGCGGCAACGGGCGCAAGAATAGGCGTGGGTCAGCCCTTATACCAGTCGGCCAATGAATTGACCGGTTGTATCGTCCCTCGCCGGGCGGCGGCATCCGCCGCCTTGGCCGCTCGCTCAATGCTCGCCGGATACCGGCCAACGAGTCACTTCAACGGTTGGCCGGTATTATTTATAGTGATGGAGTCTGCCATGTCGCGCTTTCTCAAAGTGTCCGCCATCCTTATGGTTGCTCTTGTCCCGTTGGCGTCGGCGTCGGCGCAAGGATACGGCAACGGCCCCATGGGGCCGGGAGCCGGAATGATGGGGGCGGGGCGTGGAATGATGGGGCCGGGCCGGTTTCTCGTCGATCCGGCGCGGCTGCCGGCGCTGAAAACGAAATTGGCCATCACCGGCGCGCAGGAACCGCTGTGGACGGCTTATGCCAATCAGGTGTCCACCCTCTGGGAAACACGCCAGGCCATGCGCCAATCGATGCAGGGGCAATCGATGACCTGGGCGGAACGGCAAGAGATGCGGAAATCTCACCAGGCGGCCGGGGCGGACCTCCGCGCCAACCTGCAAAAAGCGCGCAATGATCTTTCCGCGGTCTTAACGCCGCAACAGCGGTCGATTTTTGATCAAGAGGCTCCCCCCATGCCGATGAACGGCATGCCGCGCTAACCCAGTCGCTGTGCTGCCGCGTCTGCGCCGCCGCCGCGCTCGGCTTTCTGAAGACGGCCGGACCGCAAAGCGGAACGCCGCATGGGCGAGACGCGGCATCGCATCGGCGAGACGCGGAACGCCGGATCAGGCGCGGGACAAATGCCCCAGCGGCAGGGCGGCGGGCGCCTTGACCGTGGCGATGGCGAAATTGCTGCGGATATCCTTCACCCCCGGCAGCGTCAGCAGGGTGTCGAGGAGAAAACGCTCGTAGGCGGGCAGATCGGGCAGCATCACCTGCAGCAGGAAGTCGGCCTCGCCCGAGACCAGATGGCAGGACACCACCTCGGCCAGATCCTGCACGGCGTGGCGGAAGGCGTCGGCGTCGCTGTCGTGGTGGCGCTCCACTTTCACCGACACGAACACCAGCAGCCCCAGCCCCAGGGCGGCGCGGTCGAGGCTGGCATGATACCCGGCGATCACCCCGGCCTCTTCCAGCAGCCGCACCCGCCGCAGGCAGGGCGAGGGCGAAAGCCCCACCCGGGCCGCCAGATCCACATTGCTGATGCGGGCGTCGGCCTGCAGGGCGGCCAGAATGCGGCGATCGAGATCATCCAGGATCATTTTGGCATAAATTCCATGGTTGTGGCCCTTTGTTGGCAGAATATGCCGGAAACCGGGCATTGCAAGCGCCTCTTCGCAAGGACATGCGCCGCCGCGCCGGGCTAGGCTGCAAGCCTGCCGCCGGAGGAGCCGCCATGCACGATCTGCCCCTGTTTCTCAGCCTGCTGGCCCTGGCCTATCTGCTGCCGGGGCCGGATATGCTGCTGCTGGTGGAAACCGCCACCGCGCAGGGGCGGGGCCGGGCCCTGGCGGCGGCGGGCGGCCTGGCCCTGGCCCGCACCACCCATGTCACCCTGGCGGCGCTGGGGCTGGCGGCGCTGCTGCAAACGGCGCCCTGGGCCTACGGACTGGCGCGGCTGGCGGGCGGCGGCTACCTGCTGTGGCTGGCCTGGGGCCTTGTCGGCGCCGAAAACGCCGCTGCCACTTCCACGGCGGCGGGCGGCGCGGCGGCGGGTTCGCCGGGGCGGGCCTTCCGCCGGGGCCTGTTCACCAACCTGCTCAATCCCAAGGCCCTGCTGTTCTGCTCGGTGCTGCTGCCGCAGTTCGTGCCGCCCGGCACCGGGGCGGGGGCGGCGCCCTTTCTGCTGCCCGGCGCCCTGGTGGTGGGCTGCGGCCTGCTGTTCGATACCGCTCTGTCGCTGGCCGGCGATGCCCTGTTCCGCCGCGCTCCCGGCCCGGCCCCCTGGCGGCGCTGGCAAAACCGCCTGTTCGCCGCCCTGCTCACCGCCTTCGCCCTGCGCCTGCTGTGGGCGTGAGGCTTAAATCGCGGGCAGGCAATCCTCTGGAGCAACGGAAGACTCCAGACCGCTGTTCAGCCCGGATTAGGCTCGCGGAATGAAGCGCAGATGTCCGGCGATCTGCGGCTTGTCTCCACTGTCCGAGGGATGGTTGATGCCGTCATAGACGGGAACATCCTGAAAATCGAAGGGGCTGATCCCTTCCAGACAGGCGGCGTTGATGCCGAACAGGGTCGGATCGGATCGGCGTTGGTGATGCGTATAGATGCCGCATTTCGAACAGAACCAATGCTTGGCCGACATGCTGTGGAAACGATATTCGCTCAGATGCCCCTCACCCGCCAGAAGGCGGAAATCGGCCAGACGGGCGGAAAGGACGACGGCGCCGCGCATGCGGCAATAGGAACAGGTGCAGCGGCGCGCCGCGCTCAGACCGCCCAGAAGGCGAACCTGAAAGCGCACATGTCGGCAATGGCAGGCGCCAAGGGTCCAGTTTGTATCGGCGGTCATCGGCAAGCCTCCTGGGTATGTTTGAGCGTAAGGATGCAAGTATCACCTCAACGGTGTGCTCAAGTCATTGGGGGATCGCCAGGGCCAGCCTGCCAACAAAAAACGCGGCGGAGAGGCTCCGCCGCGTTTGGCTGTTTGCAGGGGGGGGGCTGGTCGCGCGGGTTAGCGGCTGGCCACCTCGATCACGCTGCAGCTCATATGTTTGTGCGCCAGGCGGCGGCAGGCGGCGCGGGCGGTGGCCTTGGGCAGGCTGATGACGCGGGCACGGTAGATGGAGCCATGGCGGCTGCGGCTGTGGGCGATGGAGATATCGCCGTCGGCCACCAGGTGGCCCAGCTGGTGCACCGCCTGGCGGGCGGCCTTCTGGGCGCGGACATGCTGCGAGAAGGCGCCCACCTGGATGCCCCAGCCGTCCTCGGTATCGCTGCTGTCGTCCTCGGCCTGGGCCTGTTGCTCTTCCCGTTCGCGGCGGGCCTTGGCGCGGGCGCGGGCTTCGCGCAGGTGGCGGGCGCGGGCCTCGGCCCGGGCTTCGGCGCGGGTGTGGCGATGGTGGCGGGCCAGCTGCGGGGCCGGGGCCGCCGGGGGTTCGGCGGCGGCTTCGTCGTTGGCGCCGGGCTGGGCGGGCATGGCGTCCATGGCCACGCCGGTATTGCCGGTATCGCGGACGAAAGCGGCATCCAGCAGTTGGGCCATGTGGTGATCGCGTTCGCGGGCGGTGCTGCCGCCGAACACCACGCCGATCAGGCGATGGCCGTTGCGCCGCACCGAGGCCACCAGATTGAAGCCCGAGGTGGCGATATAGCCGGTCTTCATACCGTCCATGCCCTCGTAATGATCCATCAGGTGGTTATGGTTGCGCATGGTCTGGCCGTTGTAGGTGAACTCCCGCGTGGAGAAATAATGGTAGTAGCGGGCATGGTCGCGCAGCATGGCGCGGGCCAGAATCACCATATCGTGCGCCGAACTCCACTGGTTGCGGTTGGGCAGGCCCGAGGCGTTGACGAAATTGCTCTGGCGCATGCCCAGCTCGCGGGCCTTGCGGGTCATCATGGCGGAGAAGGCCGGTTCGCTGCCGCCCAGATATTCGGCCACGGCCACGGCGATATCGTTGGCCGATTTGGTGCAGATGGCCAGGATGGCGTCTTGCACCGGCAGGCTGTCGCCGGGCGGCAGGCCGAGATGCGACGGCGCCTGGGCGGCGGCATGGCGCGAAATGGGGATGCGGTCGTAAAGGTGGACCTTGCCGCTCTCCAGGGCGTCGAACAGCAGATAGAGGGTCATGATCTTGGTCAGCGAGGCCGGATGATCGCGCTGATCGGCGTTGCTGGCCTGCAGCACGCGGCCGGTATCGGCATCCACCACCATCGAGGCGTGACGCGGGGTGAAGGCCTGGGCGGGCGCCGCCGCCAGGCCAAGCGCCAGCAGGCCGCCCAGCAGCGGCAGGGCGGAAGAGAGGCGCCGCAGCAGGGCGCCGATTTGGGGAAACAGGGGGAAACGAACCGTCACTTTACCGTCCTACCGTTCTGGTCGTCTTCGTCGGGGGCTGCCCGCCGCCCCTCGGCGTGGGAACGCCGGGGCAAGGCATCCCCTCTTTTAGCATTGGCAAAGCCGCGAATGGGACTATCTTTTGTTTCATGCGTTGTTTTTTCTGGGAGAATTCGGTCATGTCCACGCGCCCCGCGTCGATTGGCATCAAGCGCTTCGCGTTGATCGGCGCCGTTGCCGGAACCGCCGCGCTGGCCGCCCTGGGCGGCTGCGCCTATCAGGGGAACGGCCAGGGGCCGGGGCTGGATAATCCCATCAGCCGCCGGTCGGTCTGGATGTCGTATCTTTCCGGCGATGATCTGCGCCGGGCCTGCCATGCCGGCGCCCCGGACCGGCTGCGGCTGGTCTATAACGCCCATTGGAACGATCAGGTGCGGGTGTACGAGCTCGATGGCGGCGCCGCGCCGCTGCTGCGCCAGCGGGTGATCGGCCCCATGGATCTGGGGCATTTCTCCTTGAGCACCGCCGCCGAACCCCTGACCGGGCGGCTGGCCCAGCGGCCCTTGAGCGCCGCGCAGTATCAGGCGGCGGCGGCGGCGGCGGCCGGGGCGGCCCAGGCCTCGCCGGTGCCGGTGGACAGCACCTTCGCCAGCGACAGCTATTACTGGGTGCTGTCGGGTTGCCATCAGGGGCGCTTCCTGTTCAACGCCTGGCAGTACAACGCCATGGGCGGCGACAATAGCCGCTACAACGCCCTGACCTTCCCGGCCCGCCTGGCGGCGCTGGATACCACCGGCATTCCCCTGGCCTGGCCGCATCCCATGAGCGGGTTCGATGTGGCCAACCAGTTGCAGGACCGGCAATTGCGCTGGTACTTGCGCGTTTATGCCGATCATGTGGGCCCCGCCGACGGCATCTGACCTTCGGCAGGGGGACGGCATGTCCGTTCTATGACAAAATATTGCGGTGCACAAAAAAGCTGTTGACGCCGCCCGTCACGCTATTGCATATGCTCATATGTTGCACTGCAATGTGCGCGGCGGTTGGGCGGCCCCGGGCCGTTTCCATCGCCGGACCAGGATCCACACCGGGGACGCCGTTCCCCCATGCCAGGAGTTGCCGCCGATGCCCGTCGCCCCCACCAAGACCGCCGCCAAGACCTCCACCGCCGCGTCGGCCGCCGCCGCCGCCTCCGCCGCCGTCACCGCTCCGGTGGCCGAGGCCGTGAAGCAGATCGAAGAGGCCGTGGCCGTGCATAAGGAAACCATCGAGAACGTGGTCAAGGCCGGCGCCGACGCCGCCACCAAGAGCGTGGAAAAGGCCGTGACCCTGACCAAGGAGCAGGTGGACGCCGCCGCCAAGGCCAATACCGCCGCCTTCCAGGGCTACGAGGATCTGCTGGCCTTCTCGAAGGACAATGTGGACGCCCTGGTGCGCTCCTCCTCCATCCTGATGCGCGGCATGCAGGATCTGTCCAAGTCGGTGATCTCGCTGACCCAGGCCCAGATCGACGAGGCCCTGGTGGTCTCCAAGGCCCTGACCACCGCCAAGAGCCTGAAGGAAATGGTGGAGCTGTCCTCGGCCGTGGCCAAGGAGAACTTCGACCGTCTGATGGCCGAAAGCAGCCGTTTCCAGCAGCTGTCGGCCAAAACCGCCGAAGAGGCCCTGGCCCCGCTGTCCAGCCGCCTGGAGGCGGTGCTCTCGCATCTGACCAAAACCGCCGCCTAAAACCCGGCGCGCCGCCCCGGGGCGGCTTATCCCCTGCAAGACGCCCGGCGGAGCCCTCCGCCGGGCTTTCTCTTTTTGGCAGGCGGTTTATCTTTTGGCTCAGAATTTTCTATGATGGAATGTCATTGGGACAGGGGGCTTTTCCCAGGCCGGATGCGACCAATATCTTAACTTGTGTGACGACAGAGACACCCATGAGCCAAAACGAGCGACTGAGCGGCGGTGACGATCACGGAACGGGCCACGGAGCGGATCAGGAGGGGCCGGAACACGGCATAGCCCTGAAGCCCCGACCCAAAGTGCGGCGGCCGTCGATGTACAAGGTGCTGATGCTGAACGACGACTACACGCCGATGGAATTCGTCGTTCATGTCCTGCAGCGGTATTTCGGCAAGGACCAGGATCAGGCCACCGAAATCATGATGCAGGTGCATCGCAAGGGCGTGGGAGTCTGTGGGGTGTACACCTACGAGGTAGCGGAAACAAAGGTCACCCAGGTGATGGATCTGGCGCGTAAGAACCAGCATCCGCTCCAGTGCACCATAGAAAAGGAATAAGATGATGCTGTCGCGGACTCTGGAACAAAGCCTCCATAAAGCCCTTGCTCTGGCTCAGGAACGCCATCACGAATACGCGACGCTGGAGCATCTGCTGTTATCCCTGACCGAGGATCAGGACGCCATGGCGGTGCTGCGCGCCTGCAACGTCGATCTCGACCGGCTGCGCCGCGATCTGACCGAATTCGTCGATACCGCCCTGGCCGATCTGATCACCACCCATGCCGACGAGGCCAAACCCACCGCCGGTTTCCAGCGGGTGGTGCAGCGGGCCGCCATTCATGTGCAGTCGTCGGGCCGTGAGGAGGTGACCGGCGCCAACGTGGTGGTGGCGCTGTTCTCGGAACGGGAATCCCATGCCGTCTATTTCCTGCAGCTGCAGGATATGACCCGGCTGGATGCCGTCAACTACATCTCGCACGGCATCGCCAAGGCGCCGGGCAAGAGCCAGAGCCGCCCGGTGGCCGGCACCGACGAGGACGCCCGCGGCGAAACCGTGGTGAAGAAGGGCCTGGAGGCGCTCACCGCCTACTGCGTCGATCTCAACGAAAAGGCCCGCCAGGGCAAGATCGATCCCCTGGTGGGGCGCGATGCCGAGATCGAGCGCACCATCCAGGTGCTGTGCCGCCGCTCCAAGAACAATCCCCTTTACGTGGGCGATCCCGGCGTCGGCAAAACCGCCATCGCCGAGGGTCTGGCCCGGCGCATCGTCACCGGCGACGTGCCCGAGGTGCTGCGCAACGCGGTGATCTATTCCCTCGACATGGGCACCCTGCTGGCCGGCACCCGCTACCGCGGCGATTTCGAGGAACGGCTGAAGGCGGTGGTGACTGAACTGGAATCCCTGGACGGCGCCATCCTGTTCGTGGACGAGATCCACACGGTGATCGGGGCCGGGGCCACCTCGGGCGGCTCGATGGATGCCTCCAACCTGCTGAAGCCGGCCCTGTCGTCGGGGGCGCTGCGCTGCATCGGCTCCACCACCTACAAGGAGTTCCGCGGCCAGTTCGAGAAGGACCGCGCCCTGGTGCGCCGCTTCCAGAAGATCGACGTCAACGAGCCCAGCCCGGAAGACGCCATCAAGATCCTGCACGGCCTCAAGCCCTATTACGAGGCCCACCACAAGGTGCGCTACACCAACGACGCCATCAAGGCGGCGGTGGAACTGTCGGTGCGCTATATCGGCGACCGCAAACTGCCCGATAAGGCCATCGACGTCATCGACGAGGTGGGGGCGGCGCGCATGCTGCTGCCCGAGGCCAAGCGCCGCAAGACGGTGACGGTGCGCGATGTCGAGGAGATCGTGGCCAAGATCGCCCGGGTGCCGCCCAAGAGCGTTTCGACCAACGATATGGAGATGCTGCGCCGCCTGGAGCGCGACCTGAAAACCATGGTGTTCGGCCAGGATAAGGCCATCGAGGTGCTGGCCTCGGCCATCAAGCTGGCCCGCGCCGGCCTGCGCGAACCGGAAAAGCCCATCGGCTGCTACCTGTTCTCGGGCCCCACCGGTGTGGGCAAAACCGAGGTGGCGCGGCAGCTGTCGCACATCCTGGGTATCGAGCTGGTGCGCTTCGACATGTCGGAATATATGGAGCGCCATTCGGTGTCGCGGCTGATCGGCGCCCCGCCGGGCTATGTCGGCTTCGATCAGGGCGGGCTTTTGACCGATGCCGTCGATCAGCATCCCCATGCCGTGCTGCTGCTGGACGAGATCGAAAAGGCCCATCCCGATCTTTTCAACATCCTGCTGCAGGTGATGGACCACGGCAAGATGACCGACCATAACGGCAAGACGGTGGATTTCCGCAACGTCATCCTGATCATGACCACCAACGCCGGGGCCGCCGATCTGGCCAAACCGGCCATCGGTTTCGGCCGCGAGCAGCGGGTGGGTGACGATCAGGAGGCCATTCAGCGCCTGTTCACCCCGGAATTCCGCAACCGTCTGGATGCGGTGATCCCCTTCGCGCCGCTGCCGGCCGAAGTGGTGTCGCGGGTGGTGGACAAGTTCATCATGCAGCTGGAAAGCCAGTTGGGCGACCGCGAGGTGGTGATCGACCTTACCCCCGCCGCCCGCGCCTGGCTGGCGGAAAAGGGCTACGACCGGCTGTTCGGCGCCCGTCCCCTGGCCCGCGTGATCCAGGAACACATCAAGAAGCCCCTGGCCGAGGAACTGCTGTTCGGCCGTCTGGCCAAGGGCGGCGTGGTGCATGTGGACGTGGAGGGCGACGGCCTGGGCTTCCGCTTCGGCCCCGATGCCGAAAGCCCGGCCCGGCCGCCGGAACTGGTGGAGTAACCCCCGGCAGCAAGAGAACCGATACCGTCATGCGTGGGCTCGCCCCACGCATGACTGTTTAAGGAGGGCGACATCCCCCTTTTGTCGTCATGCGCGGGCTTGACCCGCGCATCATAAGACGGCGTCTCTCCCACACATGGATGGCCGGGTCAAGCCCGGCCAAGACGGCTTAAGGGGAGGGGCTGTGGCGCAGAGGCCCCTTTGTCGTCGTCCGCAGGGCGGTATCCCCCTCTTGTCGTCATGCGCGGCCAAGGCGGCTTGAGGGGAGGGACTGTGGCGCAGAAGCCCTTTTGTCGTCGTCCGCAGAGCGGTATCTCCCTCTTGTCGTCATGCGCGGGCTTGACCCGCGCATCATAAGACGGCGTCTCCCCCACATGGATGGCCGGGTCAAGCCCGGCCAAGACGGCTTAAGGGAGGGACTGTGGCGCAGAGGCCCCTTTGTCGTCGTCCGTAGGGCGGTACACCCCTTTTATCGTCATGCGCGGGCTTGACCCGCGCATCATAAGACGGCGCCTCCCCCACATGGATGGCCGGGTCAAGCCCGGCCAAGACGGCTTAAGGGAGGGGCTGTGGCGCCGAGGCCCCTTTGTCGTCGTCCGCAGGGCGGCATCCCCCTCTTGCCGTCATGCGCGGGCTTGACCCGCGCATCATAAGACGGCGTCTCCCCACACATGGATGGCCGGGTCAAGCCCGGCCAAGACGGCTTAAGGGAGGGGCTGTGGCGCCGAGGCCCCTTTGTCGTCGTCCGTAGGGCGGCACACCCCTTTTATCGTCATGCGCGGGCTTGACCCGCGCATCATAAGACGGCGTCTCCCCCCCCCCCACGTGGATGGCCGGGTCAAGCCCGGCCAAGACGGCTTAAGGGAGGAGGCTGTGGCGCAGAGGCCCCTTTGCCGTCATCGGGCCTTTCTGGAGGCGCCATGCGCGGTCTGGGTTGCCGTTAAGCCGGCTTTGGGAAACAATCGCCCGTATGCACGGCGGTTGGGTTTACGTCATGACGAACCGGCCCAACGGGACGCTTTATGTCGGCGTCACGAGCGATTTGGCGCGCCGTGCCTGGGAGCATCGGGAGGGGCTGATCGACGGCTTTACCAAGCGGTACGGGCTGAAGCGGTTGGTCTATGCCGAACGTTACGAGGATATTTCCATCGCCATCCAGCGGGAAAAAAACCTCAAACACTGGTCCAGGGCTTGGAAAGTGGCGTTGATTGTGAGGGCGAACCCAAACTGGGACGATCTCTACGGTTCTTTAGCCTAAAGCGTGGGAGGCGGGGCGCCCCCCACGCTTGTCGGCGGGATCAATTGGCGCGCAGATCGGCCAGGAAGCTGTCCACCTCGTGCTCCAGTTCGCCCACTTCCCGCAGCAGGGTGCCGGCGGAATCGAACACGCTCTGCGCCATGCGGCCGGTGTCGCTGGCGGCTTCCGCCACCCCGGTGATATTGCGCGAGACTTCGCGGGTGCCGGCCGAGGCCTGCTCCACATTGCGGGCGATATCGCCGGTGGCGGCGCCCTGTTCCTCCACCGCCGAGGCGATGGAGGTGGTCATCTCGTTAATATGCTCGATGGTTTGAGCCATGCTGTTGATGGCGGCCACCGCCTCGCGGGTTTCGCTCTGGATGGCCTCGATCTGCTTGGCGATATCCTCGGTGGCGCGGCCGGTCTGCCCGGCCAGATGCTTCACCTCGTTGGCCACCACGGCGAAGCCCTTGCCGGCCTCGCCGGCGCGGGCCGATTCGATGGTGGCGTTCAGGGCCAGAAGGTTGGTCTGGCTGGCGATATCGTTGATCAGGCTCACCACCTCGCCGATCTTCAGGGCGGCGGTTTCCAGGCCCGAGATCTTGTCGGTGGCGGCCAGGGCCTCGGCCTCGGCCGAAGCGGCCACCTCGGTGGCGGCGATGACCTGGCGGGAAATCTCCTCGATGGAGGCGGTCAGCTCGATGCTGGCGGCCGAAACGGTTTCCACGTTGGAGGAGGCCTGTTCGGTGGCGGCGGCCACGGTGGCGCTGCGCTGCTGCGTCTGCTCGGCATTGGCCGACAGCTTGTCCGAGGCGGTGTGCAGCTCCTTGACCGAACCGTTGATGGTGGCGACGACGCGATGCACGCGGCTGGCCAGATGGTCGGCCATTTTCAGCATGTCCTGGCGGCGCTCGGCGGCGGCGCGCTGTTCGGCGTCGCGCTGATCCTGGCGCAGGCGGGCATTGTCCACCGCCGCCTGGCGGAATACTTCCACCGCCTTGGCCATGCTGCCGATTTCATCGCGGCGGCTGCTGCCGTGGATGGCGACGTTGAGATTGCCCATGGCCAGGGCGGTCATTTCGCCGTTCAGTTCCTCGATGGCGCGCACGGTGCGGCGCGAGATGAACAGCGAGATCAGGCCGGCGGCCACGATCACCAGCAGAATGATGCCGCCCATGGTCATGGCGTGCGCGAGGAACACCTCCTGGACGTCGTCGGTGTAAACGCCGGCGCCCACCACCCAGCCCCAGGGGGCGAAGCCCTTGACGAACGAAACCTTGTCCACCGGCTCCTTATGGCCGGGCTTGGGCCAGACGTAATGCACGAAGCCGTTGCCGCTGCTGCGCACCACATTGACCATGGACATGAACAGGGGCTGGCCGTCGGCATCCCGGATGCCGCCCACATTCTTGCCTTCCAGGGCCGGTTTGATCGGATGCATGACCATCGTCGGGGTCATGTCGTTGATCCACAGATAGTCGCCGGCACCGAAGCGCATGGTGCGCAGATCGGCCTTGGCGCGGGCCTGGGCCTCGGCCTCGGTCAGGTGGCCGGCCTGCTGCTCGTCATAATAATGCTGCAGCACGCCAACACCCACATCCACCACGCCGGTCACCTGCAGGCGGTGGCCGTTCATCATCTCGGTTTTCAGGTTGGACAGGGAAAGCGCCATGACGATGGCGAAACCAACAATGGCGGATAGAACGATCAGAGAGATTTTCTTACTGAATTTCAAATGGTCTATCCACATGCCCGTCCTCTTTCACTGACTATTGCCGGCAGGTCCGGTGTGCGCCCGTTGATTGGGGCGCAGCGGCGCATCCGGTGTTTTCGTTATGCTGGAAGTGTGTGCCCGGCGGCTAAATGTCCATAAAGCGTAATCGATGTCAATCATTAAGCTTTTAGATTTTGGGGCTATACCTTCGGTTTTACTATTGTATTTCTTGCATTTTTATCGATATTTTGTCGGTATTTACGGATATACCATAAAAGAATATGTGTTATGCATTTGATGCATGGGTGTTTTTGCGCTGCCCCGCCTCTTTCCTCTCCCTTTATTTACGATTGTCACAAAGAAAAACTCCGGATGGTTGCTCATCCGGAGTTTGGCGTGGCGGGAAGCCGGCAGCCTATCAGCGCATCAGGGCGTTGAAGGCGCGCACCGCCGCCTCCGGTCCGTCCGGATGGCTCCAGACGCCGCCGCTGACGGCGAGAAAATCGGCGCCGGCCTCCACCAGCGGACGGGCATTGCCTGGGGTGATGCCGCCGATGGCCACGCAGGGCACCTCGAACAGATCGCTCCACCAGCGCAGGATTTCGGCATCGGCGTGCTGCGGCGCCTCCTTGGTGGTGGTGGGGTAAAAGGCGCCGAAGGCCACGTAATCGGCACCGCCTTCACCGGCCTCCATGGCCAGATGGCGCGAGGCATGGCAGGTGACGCCGACGATGGCGCCGGCGCCCACGGCGGCGCGGGCACGGGGCAGCGGCATGTCGCCCTGGCCGATATGCACGCCGTCGCAGCCGGTTTCAAAGGCCAGATCGGGGCGGTCGTTCAGCAGAAAGGCCACGTCGCGGCGCTGGGCCACCGGGCGCAGGAAATCGATGGCCCGGCACAGGGCGTCGTCGGGCAGGTTTTTCAGGCGCAGCTGCAGGCAGGCCACATCGCCGGCATCCAGGGTGGCGGCCAGGGTTTGGGCAAAGGCCGGAATATCCTCGATGACGGGCGGGGTGATCAGGTAAAGGCGGCAGCCGGGGGCGGTGCTCATGGCGGGGATCCTTGTTGCGGGACGGGCGGGGCTTCCACCGGAATGCCGCGCTGGGCGGCGATCTGGCGCACTTTGTCCAGGATTTCGGGCGCGGCGGCAAGCCGGATGATATCGGCGCCCAGACGGACGGCGGCCAGAGCCAGGCCGGGATGGCTGCCGCAATCGATCACACCCAGGCAGGCGCTGCCGGGGCGGGCGGCGCGGGCGGCGGCCACCAGGGCCAGAAAACCGCCGATGCCCAGGGCGCGGGCGGCATAGGGCGCCGACACCAGCCGCACCGGCTGTTCCGTGGCCTGATCAAGGGCCGCCAGGGCATCTTGCAGGCAATGGATTTCAGGCTCGGACAAGGGCTTCAGGCTCCCAACAAAAACGGGCGCTCCATCGGAGCGCCCGCCTTGTGCAGTTCGTCCGATGGCGGTTAAACCAGCTCGACCGAATAGTTCTCGATGACCGTATTGGCCAGCAGGCTCTTGCACATCTGCTCGACGCTGGCGCGGGCCTTGGCCGGATCGGTCTCGGCCAGCTCCAGTTCGATATACTTGCCCTGGCGCACGTCGTCGACGCCGCCGAAGCCCAGGCTGGACAGGGCGTGCTGCACGGCCTTGCCCTGGGGATCGAGCACGCCGGTCTTGAGGGTGATATGGACCTTGGCCTTCACGCTATGGCTCCCTCTTGCTGAATTACTGAACGGTTTCCGGGCCCTGCATGTCGCGCGGGCCGCTTTCGGGCAGAATGCCCAGGCGGCGGGCCACTTCCTGATAGGCCTCTTCCACGCCGCCCAGATCGCGGCGGAAGCGGTCCTTGTCCATCTTCTCGCCCGAGGACAGATCCCACAGGCGGCAGTTGTCGGGGCTGATTTCATCGGCCAGCACGATCTGCATGTCGTCGCCGTTCCACAGGCGGCCGAATTCCAGCTTGAAATCCACCAGACGGATGCCCACGCCCAGAAGCAGGCCGGTCAGGAAATCGTTGATGCGCAGGCTCATGGCCATGATGTCGTCCAGATCCTGGACGGTGGCCCAGCCGAAGGCGGTGACGTGCTCTTCCGACACCATGGGGTCGTTCAGCTCATCGGCCTTGTAATAGTATTCCACCACCGAGCGTGGCAGGGTGGTGCCTTCCGGAATGCCGAAGCGGGTGGAGATGGAGCCGGCGGCCACATTGCGGATCACCACTTCCAGCGGGATGATCTCCACTTCGCGCACCAGCTGCTCGCGCATGTTGAGGCGGCGGATGAAGTGGGTGGGGATGCCGATCTCCCCCAGGCGCTGCATGAAATATTCCGAGATGCGGTTGTTCAGCACGCCCTTGCCGGTGATGGTGCCCTTCTTCTTGTTGTTGAAGGCGGTGGCATCGTCCTTGAAATACTGCACCAGGGTGCCCGGCTCGGGGCCCTCGAACAGAACCTTCGCCTTGCCTTCGTAAATCTGCTTGCGTCTGGCCATAGCTGTCATCCGGCGTAAAAGAGGGGGCGGCCGGTGGAAAGATCCGGGCCGCGCCCAAAAGCGCAGGAAGGACCGGCATTCTCTTTATGCCGCCGGTCCTTCTTTTCCAACGCTTCATATAGCAGGGTGGGGCGGTTCGCACAACTGCCGCCCTGCCGCGATTTTGCCGATGGCTTATGCGGTCACCGGCAGGAACGGCGTTTCTCCGGGGGCGCCGGCGGCGAACAGAAAGCGGGGGCGCACCCCGGCGCGGTGCATGGCCGGCAGGGCCAGCAGGGCGGCGCTGCGGGTGCCGAAGCCGTTGTCCAGCTGGAACGACAGGCCGTCCTCGCGGTTCAGGCTGCCGGAAGGCGCCCGGGTGGCCAGCAGGGTCTGCCAGGCCTGCCAGTCGTCCTGATCGGGATCGGGGGGCGGCGCGGCGCGGAAGCGCGGCAGAAAGGCGCGGATGCGCGGATCGCTCTCGTCGTTCAGTTCGAAGGCGGTGAGCATGGAAAATCCCTCGGCCAGGGGGGTGACGTTGAGACGGGCGCCATCGGCCCGCAGCCAGAAGGCGTCGCGGTTGTCGGCCACCAGCATGTTGAAGGGGCGGTAGGCCGCGGCCCGCAGATCGGTCAGGGCGCGGACGGCGGCATCGGCGTCGGCATGGTCCAGCGCCTCCAGCACCAGTTCGCCGCGCGACCGCTTCCCGGCCTCGGGTCCCAGGGTGCCCATGCGGTTCAGCATGGCCGCCATCACCCCGGTATCGTTCAGCCCCAGCCACGAGCCGCCGGCCAGATCGTCGCGGCCGGCCACCACCTCGGCGCGGTCGGGCCAATGGCGCCCCGGCGACCGCCAGGGACGCCCGGCCATCTCGTCGCGGTTGGCGGCCGCCAGCAGCGGCCAGGGGGAGTTGGGACGGCGAAGAACGACAACCGTGCACATTGTTAAATTTCCGGTATGACTTCAGAAAACCCGACGCTATAACAGCACCGGGCCAGCCCATGGCGGTGCCTATAGAATAGAATTGCATCACAGTCGTTAAAAGGGGGATGCGCCGTCCATGAGCGCTTTTGACGAACGCGAAAAGGCTTTCGAGGCCAAATATCATCTGGATGAGGAACTGGCCTTCAAGGTCAATGCCCGCCGCGACAAGCTGCTGGGACTGTGGGTGGCCGACAAACTGGGCCTGAAAGGCGACGAGGCCGAGGCCTACGCCCGCTCGGTGCTGGAAACCGACATGATCGACGCCGCCCATGCCACCATGCTGGCCAAGCTGCATGCCGATCTGGCCGCCAAGGAGGCCGATGTCTCGGTGGAGCGCCTGCGGCACAAAATGGATAAGTTCTACAGCGAGGCCTATGCCCAGATCGTGACCGATGTGGCGCATGGCACGCTGGACGTTTCGCCGGAATAAACGGCGCCGCCCGCCTGCGCAAAAGCGCCCGCCCCGGCAAGGGGACGGGCGCTTTTTACTGCCTGCCGGCCGGTTTGAACCAACCGGCCAACCCGTCATACCAACCGGCCAATGAATTGACCGGTTGTATCGTCCCTCGCCGGGCGGCGGCATCCGCCGCCTTGGCCGCTCGCTCAATGCTCGCTGGATACCGGCCAACGAGTCACTTCAAGGGTTGGCCGG
>MLJW01000174.1_pt1 | contig 54665 bp, 58 predicted proteins | sample 888231 | NCBI WGS metagenome assembly MLJW01 (sample SAMN05788063, study PRJNA343431) | mine drainage metagenome | isolation source: sample collected from the inflow into an acid mine drainage treatment plant... | place: Germany: Lusatia, lignite mining district
CAGCCGGGCGGCTGGCGGTTCGACTTCCGGCACCTGCATCGCAAGTCGGGCAGCCTGGCGCGCTTCTCGGACTTCGCCTGCGACCTGCGCGCGCTGGTCGCGCGGCAGTCGCTGCCGGGCTACGTCCTCGGCATCGAACGCCTGTCGCCGCCGTCCGAACTGCTCACGTTCCGGCCGGTGCCGTGGACGGCACCGGCTCGCCTGGGAGTTATCCACAGAACCGGTGGACAACTCGCGGACAAGCTGTGAATGCGCTCGTGCCATCAGGCGCAAGGGGGCACGTGCCATCGGGCGCACGCCTATCGTGCCATCAGGCGCACGCATCGGCCGCAAACCCAGTCATGGTGCGGGTTTCGGCGTTCCCTAACGTGTCTAACGCAAAAACTCTAACTCGTCGTAGAGACGCCGCGCTCCGGCGGACAACTGCCGGCAACCGCCAACCAACCCTCGGAGCAAGGCCATGATCATCGCCCTGCTCAACCAGAAAGGCGGGGTCGGCAAGACGACGCTCGCCACGCACCTCGCCGGTGAGCTGGCGATGCAGGGGCAGTCGATCATCTTGCTCGATGCCGACCCGCAAGGCTCCGCGTTGGACTGGACGCAGCGCCGCCAGCAGAACGGCTTGCCTCGGTTGTTCGGTGCCGTGGGTCTGGCGCGCGAAACGCTGCATCAGGAAGCACCGGAACTCGCCAGGCGTTGTGATCACATCGTCATCGACGGACCGCCCCGGATCGCCGCCCTCGCGCGCTCCGCGCTGCTGGCGGCCGACCTGGCGCTGATCCCGGTGCAGCCCAGTCCCTACGACGTCTGGGCCAGCGCGGAGATGGTGGCCTTGATCCGCGAAGCGCAGGTGTTCCGGCCGACGCTGCGCGCCGCCTTCGTCATCAACCGGCGCGTCGGCACCACGGTGATCGGACGCGAGGCGCGCCACGCGCTCGCCGATCAGCCGCTGCCTGCGCTGGTGTCGGAGGTTCGGCAGCGCATCGTGTTCGCCGACAGCGCAGCGGCAGGTCAGCTCGCCTGCGAACTGGAAGCTGACAGCATCGCCGCGCGCGAGATCACCGCGCTGACCCACGAGGTGCTGAGGTCGGCGCCATGAACGGCAAACGAATCGCCATCGGTGCGCGCCCGCCGGCGAACCATCAGGCCGAGGCCTGGGTTCGCCAGGGTGACGGTGTAGACATCGGCAAGGGCGATCTCTACACCGCCCGCCTGACCCTCGACGTGACGCCCGCGCTGCGCGCACGCATCAAGGTCGCAGCCTTCACCCAGGGCATCACGGTGGCCGAGATGCTGCGCGCGCTGCTGGAGCGCGCGTTTCCGGAGAACACGCCATGAACCTGCCGTCTTCCACGGCTGCGGCTTCGCTTCCACCTGCCGCATCGCCGTCTCCCCACGTGCTGCCCGGACTGCCGAACGCCACGCTGCTGACGCGCGTGTCGCTGGCCTTCGTGGAGCGGCGCATCAATCTCTACCTGCGCTTCGGTCATCCGACGCGAGAGCTTCGCCTGGACCGCTGGCGACGGTGCGCGATCTTCCTCCCGGGCGCCCGCTTTGCGCGCATCCACTGGGAAGCCAACGACTACGGCACGACGCGCTGGCAGCTCATGGTGCTGCGCGCCTGCACGCCGCTGGATGGCATGCAGCGCATCGCCGGGATTCGTCCCGGCGCGCACATCCTGCTGCACGCCGAAGGTGAGCGCCAGGTGCAGGCCGTCCTGTCGCAGCTCGACGCCATCGAGGCGCTGGGCATCGACCCGGCCGACGTGTCGCCCGCATACTGGTGCACGCTGGGCAACCGTCTGGCCGCACGCCTGCCGCTGCCGGCCTACACCGTCGAGCGGCATGCGGCCTGGCTGGCGGGGAAGGCGTTGCAATGAACGCGCGCTTCCGCTCCCGCGCCGCGCTGGCGCTGCTGGTGGCCGCCGGCCTTGCGTCGCTGGCCTGGGTCTCGTTCGCGACGCCGATGCCGCGCGTCGTCTACAACGCGTCCGACAGCGTCCCGGTCGGCTGGTATTGCATCGGACCGGCGCACGCGCTGCACGTCGGCAGCGTCGTGCTGGTCCGGCTGCCGGCCACGCCTGCGGCATTGGCCGCGCGGCGCGGCTACCTGCCGGTGCACATCCCGCTGCTCAAGCGCATCGGGGCGATGGCGCCGCAATCGGTGTGTGTCCATGACGGCATCGTGCGCATCGGCGGCGCGCCGGTCGCCGCCACCTTGCGGGTCGACGGGATGGGGCGGCGGCTGGCGGCGTGGCCACAATGCCGGCGCTTGGCACGTGGCGAACTGTTCCTGCTCAGCACCGACAGCCCGGCGTCGTTCGACAGCCGGTATTTCGGGCCGGTGCCTGCGACCGCCGTGATCGGGCAGGCGCAGCCGATACGGACGTGGCCGCAGCGATGAACTCAACCATCGACCGGCAGGGCTGCGTGCAGTGGGTGTGTTCGTGCGGGGGTGATGCGAACGCCATCGCATCGCGCCTGCACGGGCATCGGCATGCCGTCGCACTGGCCGTCATCGCATCATCCCCCGTGCAGACGGCTTGCCCCGAGCGCGCCCTGTCATCGACACGCCAGGCGCTCGCCGGCCGGCAGGCTCCGCGTTGCGGAGCGCCGCCGGGCCGCCGCAGACCCGCGCCATGGCGAGGGGCAAAGGCGGAGGGCAAGATAAAAGGACGCGGCACTCCGGTGCGCGTAGAGCCTTGTCTGCACGGGGGTTGGCGCGGCACGCGCTTTGGGCGGCGGCGTGCCGCAGACGGCGCGGCATTCGCGCCCGCAATCAAGGATAGTCGTGCTTCGCACGCTCGGCTTGGCGGGTGTACGCCATGAGTCGCCATGACGAAGATCGTTTCCGCGTACGCCCAGGCGCACCGAAGGATCGCCAGCAGAAGTTCGTCTCGCAGGTTTTGAAGGAGGTCAGCAAGGCTGGCGGGAAGTCGGTACGCAAGTCGGGCGCGCGGCCCGGCGCACGCCTTGGACGTGGCCACGTGGCCGCTCGTTTCATGGATCGTTCGCTGTCACCCCATGCGCGGCGCGTGACCATCAAGACCCGGCTGATGAACCTCAAGCAGGCCGGGCCGCGTTCCACCACCACGCACCTGCGCTACATCGAGCGCGAAGGCGTTGGACGGGATGGCGAACCGGGCCAAGCCTACGGGCCGGTGACCGACAACGCTGACCTGGAGGCCTTCGAGGAACGCGGCCGGAACGATCGCCACCAGTTCCGTTTCATCGTCTCGCCGGAGGACGCCGAGCAGTTCGACGAGCTGCGCAGCTACACCCGCCACCTGATGCGCCGCATGGAAGCCGATCTGGGGACCAACCTGGACTGGGTGGCGGTCGACCACTGGAACACCGACAACCCGCATACCCACGTCGTGCTGCGCGGCAAGGACGATACCGGCAAGGACTTGATCATTGCCCGCGACTACATCGCCCACGGCATGCGCGAGCGCGCCGCCGGACTCGCGACCGAATGGCTGGGGCCGCGCACCGAGCTGGAGATCCAGCAAGGCCTGCAACGCGAGGTCGATCAGGAGCGCTGGACCAGCCTGGATCGCACGCTGCAACGCGAAGCGCAAGGCGGCCTGATTCACATGAATCAACCTGCCGATGATCCATCGCGCAGACAGCAACGTGTGCTGTTGGTCGGACGGCTGCAGCGCTTGCAGCGCATGGGCTTGGCGCACGAGTCATCGCCCGCTGTGTGGGCCGTCCACGCCGAGGCCGAACAGGTCCTGCGGGCGATGGGCGAGCGCGGCGACATCGTGCGCACGATGCAGCGGGCCATGGTCGGCGCGCAGCGCGGCCTTGCCATATTCGAGCCGGGCGAGAACGCGCGCCCGGTGACCGGCCGCGTGGCTGCGAAGGGCATGGCCGACGAGCTGCAAGACCGAGGCTACCTGGTGGTCGACGGCATCGACGGCAAGGCGCACTACGTCATGCTGCCGCCGCGCTCGGAGCTGGAGCAGTACCCGACCGCCGCCGTGGTGGAGGTGAAAGGCGCGGCCGACGTGCGTGCCGCCGACCGCAACATCGCCGCGCTGGCCGTCGATGGCGTGTACCGCACCGATCATCACCTGGCCGTCGCCCAAGGTCAGGCCACGCCCGACCGCGACCCGCGCGAAGTGGTAGTCGCACACATCCGGCGGCTTGAAGCGCTGCGCCGCGCTGGCATCGTGGAGCGCGTGGCCGAAGACGTCTGGCGCGTGCCCGATGACTTAGCCGAGCGAGGCCGCCAATACGACGCGCAGCGTCTTGGCGGTGGCGTGGTGGTGGAGCTGAAATCGCACCTGCCCATCGAGCGGCAGGCGCGCGTGATCGGTGCGACCTGGCTAGATCAGCAGTTGATCGGCGGCAGCGAGAGTCTATCGAACACCGGCTTCGGCAATGAGGTGCGCCAAGCGCTAAAGCAGCGGTCGGATTTCCTCATCGAGCAAGGGCTGGCCGAGCGGCGCGGCCAGCGCGTGATCCTGGCGCGCAACCTGTTGGCCACATTGCGCAATCGCGACATCGATGCAGCGGCCAAGACCATCGCCTCGGAAACCGGCCTAGCGCACCGCGCTGTGGCCGATGGCGAGCGCGTCAGCGGCATCTATCGACGCAGTGTGCAACTCGCGAGCGGACGATTCGCGATGCTCGACGACGGCATGGGGTTCAGCTTGGTGCCGTGGAAGCCGGTGATCGAGCAGCGGCTGGGGCAGACGATGGCAGCGGTGGTTCGAAGCAATGGCGCAACCTGGGAGTTCGGGCGGCAGCGCGGGCCGTCTGTCGTTTGACGTCCATGCGCTCTCGCGACCCGTCTATTCGCCGACATTGAGCGACAAAGTTGGGAACACCGTCCGAAAGGAGGCGAGTGGTCTTGTTCCCATATTCCCCGACAGACACAGCCAGCATCGGTTTCATTGCTCATGACTCGGTGTAAGAGGGCGGCCACGACGACATGTCAGCCATGTGGCGGGCAACTGACGTTCGACAACGTCGCCCCGCCCGCTCGAAGCCAACCAGCTGCAGCCATTGGCGCGATTGAAATGCTCGCCCGAAAGCGGTCACCCACGGTCAGTCGGCCGACTCAATTGGGGCGGAATGGGCAGCTTGACAGAGAAATTAGCGACCGCTAACATGAGTTCTATGAAACAAGACACCCCATGCCGCACCTATCTCGATCCCGACGATGCACCTGGCAAGCGCGCGATCGTCGCAGCGGCGCTTGAGCTGTTCGCGAGCAAGGGCATCGAAGGCACTAGCGTGCGCGCCATCGGCGCCGCCGCCGGCCTCACCAATCCCGCGTTGTTTCGGCATTTCTCCGGCAAGGAGGCTCTGGGTCTACACCTATTCGAGCGCATCTTCCGCAGGTTCCGCGGCAGCTTGCCAGCGGTGAACGAGAGTCCGTTTGCCGATCAGCTACGCGCCACGCTGGCGGCCTATCTGCGCTTCTTCGACGAGGATTTGCAGGCAGCTTTGTTCTTGCAGGAGACGCTGCGTCGCTTTTGGCCGCAGTTGCCGGCCACGCTGCGGCGTCAGTCGCTGATTGCGCATTTTCGCGCGCTGATGGATGTCGGCGTTGCCCAAAGTGTGGTCGACGCGAACGAGGATCCAAAACTGCTGCTGGCGGCCGTGCTCGGTCTGCTGGGCCAGTTCGCACGTCAGCTGAATTTCAACGAAATCCCGAGTCCGGCGATCAGCCATCTCGATGCCGTTCACCGTCTGGTTCTACGCAGCCTAAGTGCTCAGCCAGCCATGTCCCCATCTCTACGCCGCGCTACCCGATGACTATCCTCACACGATCAAATTGGATGCTCTACGGTGCTTACGGCAGCACCGGACGCTTGATTCTCGACGAAGCCCTGCGCCGCGGCCATCGCCCGGTGCTGGCCGGACGTGACAGTGCGCAGCTATCGGCGCTGGGACAGGCGACCGGCCTGAGCACTCTGCCGCTGCCACTCGATGACGGCGCGGCGCTGCGCGCGGCTCTGTCCCGCGTTAGCGGTGTGCTACTTGCTGCTGGTCCATACCAGTTGACTGGGCAACCGATGCGCGCCGCCTGCCTCGACGTGGGCTGCTCGTATTTGGACGTCAACGGTGAGATTGGGGACTTCAGCGCAGCGCTGGCCTGCGACGCGCAGGCGCGCACTGCGGGCATTGCCATCATTGCAGGCGTTGGCTACGGTGTTGCTTTCGCGGAATGCCTAGCTGCGCAGCTGGCACTGCGCCTGCCCGACGCGACTTGGCTACGCCTTTCGCTCGCCACGCAAACCGGAGCACGCAGCCGCGGCGCGCAGCTGAGCACGGCCGCCACGATTGCCGCCGGCGGGCGCGAAATCTACCAGGGCTCCCTGCGCAAACGTGCGCTGGCCTTCTCCACCTGGAGCGCGCCGGGTGCCGATGCGCCCAGGATGAGATTCGCCGCCGCGCCGCTGGCCGAACTGCTGGCCGTGCAGCGCTCCACCGGCATCCCCAATATTGTCGCGGGCATCCCGCTATCGCGCGCCACCGCCGCGCTGATGCGTATCGCCGGTCCCTTGCTCGGCAAGCTGCTGACGCGCCAAGCCGCGCGAGCATCGAACACGGCCGTGGCCAGCCCATCGGCCGCGGCAATCGCGGTGCTGCGCTCGCGCGTGTGGGCGGAGGCCGGCAACGCAACAGGCGAGCGCGTCGCCGCCATGCTAGAGACCGGCGAGGGCTACCACGCTGCCGCTGCCGCTGCGGTGCGCGCCCTGGAGTTGCAGCTGCTAGAGCCTCGCGTGGGCGCTCTCACACCAGTGCAGGCATTTGGCGCGAGTTTCGCCTTGCTCGTGCCCGGCACGAGCATTCAGGAGCTTTAACTATCATGGCAATCAACGAGACGCTACTCGCCCAGGTGCTCGGCATTGTCACGCTCGGCTTCCTCGGCGGATTCTGGTTTCTCCCAGGCGGCGTATTGGCGCTGCGCCGCCGCGCGCTCGGCGAACTGCAGGTGGACGTGCGGCCGGGCTATAGCCCCGAGACTCTGTACCGCCTGCTGCAACTCTACAGCCGCGACGGCGTCCGCTCGTTCCGGCACATGCTGATTGCCGACATGATCTTCCCCGCGGCGTACGGGGCCCTGTTGTTCCTGCTCGGCGACCTAGCCGCTGCGGCACACCCGGCAGCCGCCCGGGCGGCCAGCATCGTGTGTGCGATGGCCATCGCTGCCGCATGCTTCGACTACATCGAAAACATCTTTCTGCTCTATGTGCTGCGTCGCCTGCCGAGACGCCAGGCCTTCGCTGCACGCGCAGCGGGCATTTGCACGACCTTGAAGATGCTTAGCATCGTCGCCGCACTGGGTGTACTCACTATAGTTTCGCTAAGTCCCGCTGGGCGCTGATCGTCCCCGACGCCGCCGGCACACAGCGAGCCTCACAGAGTTCCTGCTGGACTTTCTGAAAACAGCCGGTCGCGACCTTCCGCGGTCGGATGTTGTCGGTCGCCCCAAAAGGATGAGCGGCTGCTTTGCGATGGGTACACCAACAGACACCATGACGCGATCGCTTGTCCTGCTGCACGTCGGGTGGTGGTGCGAGCGATGGCTGTGCTGCGTTGTAGGCTGGACCTTGACGTGGACGCCTGGGCCGCATGCGGCGGAGCGAGAGAGATTTTGGGGGCACTGAATTGAAATTGTGCCATCTCCGCTACTTCATCGCCGTCGCGGACTCCATTTTCCAGGTTTCGACCAGAACTGAAAGTGCCAAGCCGCCGGACGAGCAGCTCGTGCTTCAGTACGGCCAGGACGTCTCCCAAGGTGCATCGCGCCATGGTTCGACCGGGAAGTCGACGAAGGCGCTCAGCTGCGCGGGCCGTCAGTTGTTTAACGGATCATCTTAGAAAACGGATCACGAAGCACTCTAAGCAAGCGTGGAAACTGGAATACAGTGATACCGCGCCGATACAGAGTCACGGACCAGCACCGAGGTTCTTGGCGACGTCCCGAGGCTGCACGCCGTTGGCCAGAAGCCTGTTAACCGACTCGATCTTGCTGTCGGTCATCTGTCGCTTGCGGCCGTCTTTGCCGCCTAGTTTGTCGGCGACTTCCAGCCCGGCACGTGTGCGCTCGATTGTCAGTTTTCACTCCATCGCGGCCAAGCTGGCCATAACATAAAAGAAGAGCCTGGCCTAGCCCGCAATGTGCCAATCATTGGCGGGGCTCCAAGAACGCGCGGTCAAAGCGATTCAGGAATCCAGTTGAATTGAATCCGGTGCTATTCGCCAGCACAACCGAGGCAACGCCTTTCGCCGGATAAATGCGCATCTCGGAATGAAAGCCGCCGCCGCCGCCCTCTTTGAAGAAATAGACCACTCCGTGTGTTTCGCCAATGTGCCACCCCAGCGTCATCGGGATTGGTCGGCCTGCGCCATCTGTCTGCTGAGTCTCTAATAGGCGTTTGGCCTTCAGCCCGAATAGTACAGACTCAGTCCGCAATTGATCTTGCAAGAATCGGCTAAAGCCACGCGCCGTGCCGATCAGTCCACCATAAGCTGGACCGTTGAGGTAATGGCTCCTCAGCCGGAGCCAGCGCCCTTCGTAGTTGCCCAGGAACTGTGGGTCGATGACGAACCCCTTCACCAAATTCATGAAGGAATATTTCGCAAGATAGCCATTGGCGTGGCGGGACTTGTCAGGGATGACAAAGTCCATCTCTTGCGCCATGAGACCCAACGGCCAGAGGATGTTCGCTCTCGTATACGCTGGATACGATTGGTCCGTTACCTGCTCCACGACCTTGCCAAGAAGCCAGTAACCGATATTGGAGTAGGCAAATTTCCCGCCCGGCTCAAACTCAAGATCGGGGTTCTCGCGTAGAACTGCAGCTAGTGCCTCAGCTTCATTAAAACTCGAATCCTCTTCTGCCAAATGCACCCACCGAAGGGGAATCGGGTTTGAAACGCCGGAAGTGTGATCGAGCAACTGCCGTAGCGTGATGCCGTGACCGTGGTACGGGCTATTCGGGAGATGGCGGTCGACTACTTCGCCTAGGCTTAGCTTTCCCCGCTCTGCTAATTGCAGAATCGCGACAGCGGTAAAGATCTTTGTCATCGAGTACGCCATCATGGTAGTGTCGGGCGTCATCGCTTTTTGGCCACGGATATCAGCCCAGCCGTCGACATACTCGAAGAGGATCCGGTCAGCAGTTACGACGATGTATTGCAGACCTGGAACCTCCGACCGGACGTATTGATTTAGGTCTCGTGTCGCGATATTTCTTGCAAGAACATCGTCAATCATCGTTATTCCTTGAGAAGTGGCTTCGCTTGTCTGAACGCTCACCTGCGCCACCTATGTCCGAACCTCTTTGGCTCCTTGTCGTTTCCTGTGGAAGCGGTGGTCTGAGGGGTTGAGCGGAGCGGCGAGGTTCGGCACGCTGTACCGATGGACAACACTCTTTTCGCAAGCTTTGGGCCTGACCGCGCGGTGGCGGGTCAGCGACGTCGACTTCCGTCCGCAGGAAGCCGCCATCCACTTTCAGGTGGTCTGCGATGCGCAGCGCCTGTCGTGCCCGGCCTGTGACGCTGCCGACCAGCCGATCCAAGACCGCATCGCGCGCACCTGGCAGCACCTGCACTTCTTCTAGTTCTGGGCGCACATTCACACCGAGTTGCCGCGCGTGGCCTGAGCGTCGCGCGGCAAGACCGGTCAGGTAGAGGCACCGTGGAGCCGCAAAGGTTCCGGCTTCTCGCTCACCCTGGAGGCGTTCATCCCTTGGGGATTTCCGTTGGTCGTCGTGGCGCTGCGCCGGGAGATGCCGGTGCTGGCCATGGCACGTCTGCGAGGCGTGTCCGATGGTCGCGTCTGGCGCGCGCTGGAGCATTACGTGCAGCAGGCGCGCGCCCAGGTGGATCAGAGCGCGATCCACCGCCGCCTGCTGTTCGCCACGCTGGGGTGCGAAGGCCAGGCCTTTGCCGCCTTCGCCCAGGACCTTGCGTCCCATGGCGGCGATCCCCAGGCCATCGAGACGGTCAGTCTTGACATGTCCAAAGCCTACCAGGCCGGGGCGCGCCAGCACTGCCCGCAGGCCGCGCTCAGCTTCGATCCGTTCCACGTCGTGGCGCTGGCGCACGACGCCCTGGAAGAGGTCCGCCGCGCCGAGACCAAGACCCATCCCGAACTCAAGGGCAGCTGCTGGGCGACGCTCAAGGATGCGCGCCTTTGGACCCTGGGCCAGATCACCGTGATGCACCACCTGCAGCGCTCCAGCCTGAAGACCGCACGTGCCTGGCGCCTGAAGGAAGCCCTGCGTGCCGTGTTCGCGTAGGTGCGCCATCCCGACCACGTCGCGCGTGAGCTGACGGCCTGGATCTCCTGGGCGCGGCGCTCGCGCCTGCACCCCTTCAAGCGCCTCGGTGCCACCTTGCGCCAGCACTTCGATGGACTCGTCGAGCACTTCCGCTCTGGCCTGTCCAACGGTTTCGTCGAGGCCATGAACGGCCTGATCCAGGCCGCCAAGGCGCGCGCCCGTGGCTATCGCACCGACCGCAACCTGATCACCATCTGCTACCTGCTGTGCGCCAAGCTCAAGCATCTGCCCACCAACCCCTGGATCCCGTCACGCGTTCAGGCACCCGCCTGACCCCTTTCCACACGAAACGGTGAAGAGCCTCTTTCAGTCAAAACCTAACGATGCTATGATTTCGCCTAACACTGTTAGGTTCCATCATAGCATCGTTAGGTACGCACATGACTACACCCAATGATCTCGTACAAGCATGCACGCAAATGATCGCTAAAGACGGCATAGCTGCCTTCTCTCTTCGGAAAGTGGCAGACCGCGTCGGTATCAAAGCCCCGTCTATCTATGAGCACTTTGACAACAAAGATTCCCTACTTGCCGAAGCTCGCCGATCGGCAGTAGCAGCACTGAACAGGTCTTTGGCTACGCATTGCCAGGGCAACAGTCCTAGGCAACGCCTCGTTACGATGGCAATGGGCTACCTGCAGTTTGCCCAGACGCAGCCTTATCTGTTCGCGCTACTTTTCATGGAGCTTCCGTCCAAGCGTCGTAGCCTAGAGGAGTCACCCGCCCAGAACTCGCCCTACGCGTTCCTCTTGGCTCGCGTCCACGATTTCCTCGGAGATGAAGGCCACCAAGGCGAGGCTTTGAGCTTCGGCATCTGGTCATTGGTGCACGGTGCGGCATTGCTTCGGCATACGCACCTGAAGGACTTCTCGGCGCCAATCGTCGAACAAACGCGGAACAACCTTGATGCGCTACTGGACGGTTGGAAGTTTAGAACTGCTGCCTAGCACGCCCTTGCCTGTGCAACGTTGTCGGCTTACCACCCGGACGGAAACGTCAGGGACGCATGCAGTAGAGCGAGAGAGATGCTGGGGGCACTGAATTGGAACTGCGCCATCTCCGCTATTTCATCGCCGTCGCTGAAGAACTCCACTTCGCGCGCGCAGCCGAGCGGCTGCATATCGAGCAGTCGCCGGTGTCTCGCGCCATCAAGGAACTGGAATACGACCTGGGCGTGCAGCTGTTCGAGCGCACGACGCGCAGCACGCGGTTGACCTGGGCCGGACAGGTTTTCCTTGGGGACGTTCGGCGCGTCTTCGCCACCATTGAGCAGGCAAAAGCCGGGGCGAAAGCTGCCGCAACGGGTTATCACGGCACGCTGCGCATCGCGCTCTCCGACGGAATCGTCCGACCACGACTGACCATGTTGCTGGCGCAGTGCCGCGAAGAAGAGCCGGAGGTGGAAATCCGCCTCTTCGAAATGCCCTTCGCACAACAAGTGAAGGGACTTCGCAGCGATTTGTACGATGCGGGATTCGCGCAATCGGCCGAGGTGGGCGAAGGCATCATCGCCGAACCGATCTGGAGCGATCCACTGGTTCTGGCGATCCCTCCACGCCATCCTCTGCTGGCGCACAAGCGCATCCCGCTGGAGGAGGCATTGCGCTATCCCCTGGTGCTGTGTCATCTGGAAGCTTGCGAAGGATGTAGCCGTCAGATCGATCGGGTGTTGCGCACGATAGACGCGCAACCCATCGTGGCGGAGCGCGTGGCCAGCCAAGACCTCATGTTGACCCTGGTCGCGGCAGGCTATGGGCTTGGCTTCACCAGTACGACTCAGATCGAGCTATGCCCTCACCCGGAAGTCGTCGTCCGTCCGCTGGCCGGGCGTTCACTCATGCTCACGACGTACCTGCTGCGGCCCGACATCGAACCGTCCGCACAGTTGAGCCATTTCATCGACCGGGTCAATCCGGTCGAGACAACGGCTCGGGACGAACCCCCGTGAAGTTCGGCGTGCTCATCCCACTACGCAGGAGGACGTGACATGAAGTGGACATGCGTGCTGCTGATCCTGGCGCTAGCGGCTTGTGGGAAGGCCGCGCCGACGGACACGGTCGACTCGCTGGCTGCCAACCCTGATCGGCTCAAGGAGGTCATGCGTCTGTGCCAGGAAGACCACGCGAAGATGGGCGACGCCACCTGCAACGCAGCGAGTGAAGCGTTTCGCCGGCGCTTCATGGGCGATGGCAAGGGCAAGTACACGCCGCAGCCTGCGCCGCGGAACTGATCACCGCGACCTCGAAATACCCCGCAGGGACTGGACGACCCCGATCCCATGCGGGGTGCGTGCCTGGGCGTTGGCGTTATCCACGATATTTTTTGGATGGATCACCCGGCACGCCATAACACGCTGTCATTGACGTCAGCGCGCTGGATTTTGCCCTCGCTGGAAATCTTGTTTTCTTCGTCTCGATCCTTCCGATAACGGTCTTTGACCGCTCCTGATCCGGCGCCGAATCTCACGCCTGCGGCACGTCATCGCCGCGCGATGCAGGGGAGATTCGGAGACCGACATGCAGGGAACCAGTGTGCTGTTCGGCCAGGTGCTGGCGGTGTTCGGCATCGTGATCGCGGGAACCTGGGGCGCCACCCAATGGACCGCGGCACAACTGGGCTACCAGCTGCGCCTCGGTTCGCCCTGGTTCGATTGCTTCGGCATTCCTGTCTATCACCCGTGGCAGCTGTTCGAGTGGTGGTACTGGTTCGACGCCTACGCACCGCGCCTCTTCCTGAAGGGCGGTGCCATGGCGGCCACGAGCGGCGTGACCGCCGCTTGCGTCGCCATCGGCATGTCGGTCTGGCGCGCGCGCCAATCCAAACTCGTCACGACCTACGGCTCGGCGCGCTGGGCGCTGCCCGCTGAAATCCATCGTTCCGGCCTGACCGGACCCGCCGGGGTTTTCCTCGGCCGCAAGGACGGCGACTACCTGCGCCACGACGGTCCCGAGCATGTGTTGGCCTTCGCACCCACTCGTTCTGGCAAGGGCGTCGGCCTGGTGGTGCCGACGCTGCTTTCCTGGCCCGGCTCGGCCGTGATCCACGACATCAAGGGCGAGAACTGGCAGTTCACCGCCGGCTGGCGCTCGCGCTTCTCGCACTGCCTGCTGTTCAACCCCACCGATGCGAAGTCGGCCGCGTACAACCCGCTGCTCGAAGTGCGGCGCGGCATGCACGAGGTACGCGACGTGCAGAACATCGCCGACATCCTGGTCGATCCCGAGGGCGCGCTGGAGCGGCGCAACCACTGGGAGAAGACCTCGCATGCGCTGCTGGTCGGAGCCATTCTGCACGTGCTTTACGCCGGCACCGACAAGACGCTGCGTGGCGTGGCCAACTTCCTGTCCGACCCGGCCAGCCCCTTCGAGCTGACGCTGCACCGGATGATGACCACGCGGCACCTGGGCGAGTCACCGCATCCCGTCGTCGCCTCGGCCGCGCGCGAGGTGCTCAACAAGAGCGACAACGAGCGCTCGGGTGTGCTGTCCACCGCGATGAGCTTCCTCGGCCTGTACCGCGACCCGACGGTGGCCGAAGTGACCTCGCGCTGCGACTGGCGCATCGCGGATCTGATTTCCGCGGAACACCCGGTGTCGCTGTACCTGGTGGTGCCGCCCTCGGACATCAGCCGCACCAAGCCGCTGATCCGGCTGATCCTCAACCAGATCGGCCGGCGCCTGACCGAATCGCTCGACGGTTCGGACGGCATCGCCCGCCGTCACACGCTGCTGTTGATGCTCGACGAGTTTCCGGCCTTGGGCCGGCTCGACTTCTTCGAGAGCGCCCTGGCCTTCATGGCCGGCTACGGCCTGCGCGCCTTCCTGATCGCCCAGTCGCTCAACCAGATCGACAAGGCCTACGGCCAGAACCATTCGATTCTCGACAACTGCCATGTGCGCATCGCGTTCGCGACCAACGACGAGCGCACCGCCAAGCGCATCTCCGAAGCTCTGGGCACCGCCACCGAGCTGCGCGCGCAGCGCAACTACGCCGGCCACCGGCTCGCGCCGTGGCTCGGCCACCTGATGGTGTCGCGGCAGGAAACCGCGCGGCCGCTGCTGACGCCGGGCGAGGTGATGCAGCTGCCACCCGACGATGAGGTGGTGATGGTCTCCGGGCACGCGCCGATCCGGGCCAGGAAGATCCGCTACTACCGCGACGGCAATTTCAAGTGCCGCGTCCTGGCCCCGCCGCTGCTGATGCCGGGCCGCTACGCGGACGTGCCGCCGGCACGCTCCGATGACTGGAGCGGTTTGGCGATTCCCGTTGTACCGAGGGCTCCAGCGACGGGCGTGGTGTCCGGCGAGGCCAGCGACGACGCAGGACGCCAGTGGCAGCCGGAACTCGCCGACGTCGCGTATGTCCCGCCGCCCGAGCCGGTTCCCGACGACCTCGCGCTGCTCGATGACGACGAGGTGCCGCCGCTGCCGGCGCAACTCGACCGGCGCCTGCAACGCACGGCGCGCTTCGCTTCCCTCGATCCTGACGACGGGATCGCGTTGTGAGCCGCACACGCCTGAACCTCTTCATCGAGCCCGAGCATGCGCGGCGACTGGACCAGCTTGCCGCGATGAAAGGCGTCTCCAAATCGTCGATCGTCGCCGTGGCACTGACCTCGTGGCTGTCGCCCGATGCGGGCGACCAGCGCGAGGCCGCGATCGCCAAGCGGCTGGACCGGCTGTCGCGGCAGTTCGAGAAGCTGGAGCGCGACCAGACCATCCTGATCGAAGCGCTGGCACTCTACGTGCGCTACGTCCTCACCGTCAGCACGCCGGTGCCGGAAGCGCACCAGGAGGCGGCACGCGCGCAGGGCAGGGCGCGTTACGCGCAATTTGTCGAGCAGTTGGGCCGCCACCTGATGCGCGGGCACAGCCTGATCAAGGACGTCCACGAGGAAATCCAGCCCGATCCCGACGCCTTCGTGGCGGGCGCGGATGCCGGGGACGCGGCGGGGGAGGCGTCATGAGCGCCGTGCCGCACGCTGCCCACTCACCGCTGGCCACGTCGCTGGACCGGCGCATTCGCATGCTGCGCACGGCGATGGGGCCGCAGATCGCGCAGGCGCTGGACGATCCGGATGTCATCGAGATCATGCTCAACCCGGACGGCTCGCTGTGGATCGATCGGCTGTCCAGCGGACGCGCGCCGATGGGCGTGCAGCTTTCGGCGGCGGATGGCGAACGCATCATCCGTCTGGTCGCCGCGCACGTGCGCACCGAGGTGCATGCGGGCAAGCCGCTGCTGACGGCCGAGCTGCCGGAGACCGGCGAGCGCTTCGAGGGCGCGCTGCCGCCGGTGGCGCCGGGTCCGGCCTTCGCACTGCGCAAGCGCGCGGTCGGCGTCATCCGGCTCGACGACTACATCACCGACGGCATCCTGACCGCGGCCCAGGCGGACTTCCTGCGCTGCGCCGTGCGCGAGCGGCAGAACATCCTGATCGCGGGCGGCACCAGTACCGGCAAGACCACGCTGGCCAATGCGCTGCTCGATGAGGTGGCGGCCACCGGCGATCGCGTGATCATCCTCGAAGACACGGTGGAACTGCAATGCGCCGCGCGCGACCACGTGCCGCTGCGCACGCGCGCCGGCGTGGTGACGATGGCCGAACTGGTGCGCTCGACGTTGCGGCTGCGCCCCGATCGCATCGTGGTGGGCGAAGTGCGCGGCGCCGAAGCCCTGGACCTGCTCAAGGCCTGGGGCACGGGACACCCCGGCGGCATCGCCACCGTCCATGCCGGCTCCGCCGAAGGCGCGCTGCTGCGCCTCGAACAACTGGTCCTCGAAGTCGCGGTGACCCCGCCGCGCGCACTGATCGCCGAGGCGGTGAACGTCATCGTCTACATCGCCGGCCGCGGCCGGGCGCGCCGCATCCAGGACATCGCCCGCGTCGTCGGCTTCGACGCGCGCGGCTACCGGCTCAGCACCGAGCGGCTGCCGCCGCCTCCCTCCTTGTCCACCATCGGAGCATCGTCATGACGCCAACCCGCTTTTCTGCAAACCCGTATCTGCGCATGGGGCTGTTGTGGGGCTTCGCCGTGCTGCTGTGCGCGGCCTTGCCCGCCGCGCACGCGGCCGGCTCGAACATGCCCTGGGAAGCACCGCTGCAGTCGATCCTGGAATCGATCCAGGGGCCGGTGGCCAAGATCATCGCGGTGATCATCATCATCGTCACCGGCCTGACGCTCGCCTTCGGCGACACCAGCGGCGGCTTCCGCCGGCTGATCCAGATCGTCTTCGGCCTGTCGATCGCCTTTGCCGCGTCGTCGTTCTTCCTGAGCTTCTTCAGCTTCTCCGGCGGAGCACTGGTCGCATGAGCGCTGTCACCTCCGGCTTCGAGGTGCCGCTGCACCGCGCGCTGACCGAGCCGATCCTGCTCGGTGGCGCGCCGCGCACCGTGGCGATCGCCAACGGCACGCTGGCCGCGGCCGTGGGGCTGGGCCTGCAGCTCTGGCTTCCGGGCCTGGCGCTGTGGTTCATCGGCCACTCACTGGCGGTGTGGGGCGCACGGCTCGATCCGCAGTTCATGCCAGTGTTCGCGCGGCACATCAAGCATCGCGCGCTGCTGGACGTGTAGGGGCAGGGCGATGATGTACCTCGCCGAATACCGCCAGCGCCCGGCGCTGCTCGCCGACTGGCTGCCGTGGGCAGGGCTCGTCGCGCCCGGTGTCCTGCTCAACAAGGACGGGTCGTTCCAGCGCACGGCACGCTTTCGCGGACCGGACCTGGACAGTGCGACCGAGAGCGAGCTGGTCGCCACGTCGGCGCGGCTGAACAACGCGCTGCGCCGCCTGGGTTCCGGCTGGGCGCTGTTTATCGAAGCCGAGCGGCGTGAAGCGGCGGACTATCCCCGGTCGGCGTTTCCGGAACCGCTGTCGTGGCTGGTGGACGAGGAGCGGCGCGCCGCGTTCGAAGAAGCGGGCAGCCATTACGAAAGCGCGTACCACCTGACGCTGCTCTACCTGCCGCCGGAGGAAGCCAAGGCGCGGGCGGCGACGCTGCTGTACGAGAACACCCGCCGGCAAGGCGTGGACTGGCGGGCACGTCTGGAGACCTTCGTCTCCGAGACCGAACGGTTCTTCGGCCTGCTCGAAGGCGTGATGCCGGAGATCGACTGGCTCGATGACGGCGACACGCTGACCTATCTGCACGGCACCGTCTCGACGCGCCGGCATCCGGTGGCAGTGCCCGAGGTCCCGTTCCACCTGGATGCGCTGCTGGCGGACGAGCCGTTGACGGGGGGACTCGCGCCCATGCTGGGTACGCAGCACCTGCGCGTGGTGACGGTGCGCGGCTTTCCGACCTCGACCTGGCCGGGCCTGCTCGATGATCTCAACCGGCTGGGCTTCGCCTACCGCTGGAGCACGCGCTTCCTGTGTCTCGACAAGGCCGAGGCCGAGCGCGAGTTGACGCGGCTGCGCCGGCAGTGGTTCGCCAAACGCAAGAACGTGGTCGCCTTGCTGCGCGAAACCATCTTCCAGCAGGAAAGCCCGCTGGTCGACACCGACGCGGCCAACAAGGCGAGTGATGCCGATGCCGCGCTGCAGGAGCTTGGCAGCGACCAGGTCGCCTACGGCTACGTGACGGCGACCGTCACCGTGCTGGACGCCGACGTCACAGCGGCGGACGAGAAGCTGCGCATGGTGGAGCGAACCATCCAGGGCCGTGGCTTCGTCACCCTCCCCGAGACCTTGAACGCAGTCGATGCGTGGCTGTCGTCGATCCCCGGCCATGCCTACGCCAATGTGCGCCAGCCCATCGTCTCGACGCTGAACCTCGCGCACCTGATGCCGGTGTCGGCGGTCTGGGCCGGGCCGGAGCGCAATGCGCACCTGGACGGGCCGCCGCTGATCGTCACGCGCACCGATGGCGCGACGCCGTTCCGCTTGGTGACGCACATCGGCGACGTGGGCCACACGCTGGTGGTCGGTCCGACCGGCATGGGCAAGTCGGTGCTGCTCGCCACGCTCGCGCTGCAGTTCCGGCGCTATCCGGGCTCGCGCATCGTCACATTCGACATGGGCCGCTCCATGCGCGCCACGATCCTGGGGCTCGGTGGCGAGCACTACGACCTTGGCACCGACGGCGAGATCGCCTTCCAGCCCCTGGCGCGCATCGATCAGGAGGGCTATCGCACCTGGGCGAGCGAATGGATCGAAGGCCGTCTGCTCCATGAAGGTGTCGCCGTGGGACCGGCCGAGAAGGAGGTCGTCTGGTCGGCGCTGGGCAGCCTCGCCAGTGCCCCGCTTGATCAGCGCACGATGACCGGCCTGTCGGTGCTGCTGCAGTCGAACGCATTGCGCCAGGCGTTGCAGCCCTATGTGCTGGGCGGCGCGCACGGCAAGCTGCTCGATGCCGATCACGACCGGCTCGGGTCCGCGTCGGTGCAGGGCTTCGAGATGGAAGAGCTGATGCACAGCAAGGCGGCGGTGCTCGCTGTGCTGGGCTATCTGTTCGCGCGCTTCGAGGAGCGCTTCGACGGTGCGCCGACGCTGCTCATCCTCGATGAGGCCTGGCTGTTCCTGGACGACCCGGTGTTCGCCTCGCGCATCCGGCAGTGGCTGAAGACGCTGCGCAAGAAGAACGTCTCGGTGATCTTCTCGACGCAGTCGCTGGCCGACATCCGCGATTCGTCGATCGCACCCGCGATCATCGAAAGCTGCGCGAGCCGCATCTTCCTGCCGAACCCGCAAGCCACCGAGCCGCAGATCCGGACCATCTACGAAAGCTTCGGGCTGAACACGCGGCAGATCGCCATCGTCGCGCAGGCGCAGCCCAAGCGCGACTACTACTACCAGTCGCGGCTGGGCAACCGCGTCTTCGATCTGGGGCTGGATCCTGTCGCGCTGGCGTTTGCCGGCGCCGCCACGCCCGAGGACCAGCGCGCCATCGACACGGTGGCGTCCGCCGTGCCACCCGACGGCTTTGCCGAGGCGTGGCTGCGTCATCGCGGCCTCGACTGGGCCGCTGATCTCATCCCGTCCTTCCCGTCACCCGAGGAGACTGCCGCATGAAGAAGACCCTGCTGGCCGCCGCGCTGGCGGCATCGATGAGCCTGGCCTCGGTCGCGCAGGCGCAATGGATCGTGTTCGATCCGACCAACTTCACGCAGAACCTGCTGACCGCCACGCGTGAGTTGCAGCAGATCGACAACCAGATCCGGCAGTTGCAGAACCAGGCGCAGATGCTGTTCAACCAGGGCCGCAACCTGAGGAGCCTGGACTTCAACACGCTCTCGCGGCTGCTGGCCACGCTGTCGAGCACCAACCAGTTGATCGCGCAGGCGCAGGGATTGACCTTCAACGTCGCGCAGTCGCAGGCGGCGTTCGCGCGACTCTATCCGGACGCCTACGGTGCGAGCGTCAGCAGCGACCGGATGCTGCAGGACGCGCAGGAGCGCTGGCGGGACTCGGTGGCGGCCCTGCGGACCGCGACGCAGATGCAGTCGCAGTCCGCACAGAACCTGCTGTCCGATCAGGGCGTCCTGAGCGACCTTGTGGCGCAGAGCCAGGGCGCGGTCGGCCAGTTGCAGGCGACGCAGGCCACCAACCAGTTGCTGGCGCTGCTCGCGCGGCAGGCGATCCAGGCGCAGCAGCTCACCATCGCGCAGGACCGTGCGACGGCGCTGGAACAGGCGCGGCAGGCCGCGACGCAGGCGCGCTCGCAGCAGGTCCGATCGCGCTTCCTGGGCAACGGCCCGCGGTACACGCCGCAGTCCGTCGACTTCTACGGCCACTGACGCCATGGCCATGAAGCGTGCACACGTCGGTGAAGCTCCGGGCTGGGTGGCGGACGAGGCCTGCCGTCGGCGCTTCTTCCCCGGACCCGGTGGCGCCGACGCGTACCAGGGGCTGTCCGCGTTGCCGCCCACCTCGCCGGGTTTCGACGGCCCCGATGACGAGGAGGACCGGCCATGAACGACCTGTCGATCATCGACCAGTTCCTCAACGTCTTCTCCCGCTACATCGATTCGGGCTTTGGCCTGCTGCACGGCGAGGTGATGTACCTGAGCGCAACGCTGATCGCGATCGACATGACGCTGGCGGGGCTGTTCTGGGCGATGGGCGGCGAGGAGGTGCTGGCGAAGCTGATTCGCAAGACGCTCTACGTCGGCGCCTTCGCCTACATCATCGGCAACTTCAACGCGCTGGCCAGCATCGTCTTCCGCTCGTTCGCCGGCCTGGGCTTGCTGGCGTCCGGTTCGTCGATCACCGCGGCGCAGTTCCTGCAGCCGGGGCGCCTGGCGCAGGTCGGCGTCGAAGCGGGCCAGCCCCTGCTGCAGCAGATCGGCACCTTGACCGGATTCCCGGCGGTGTTTTTCAACCTCGACGTGATCGTCGTGCTGTTCCTCGCGTGGATCGTGGTGATCGTCAGCTTCTTCGTCCTGGCGGTGCAGCTCTTCGTCACACTGATCGAGTTCAAGCTGACCACGCTCGCCGGCTTCGTGCTGGTGCCCTTCGCGCTCTGGAACAAGACCGCGTTCCTCGCCGAGAAGGTGCTGGGCAACGTGGTGTCCTCGGGCATCAAGGTGCTGGTGCTGGCGGTGATCGTCGGCATCGGCTCGACGATCTTCGGCCAGTTCCAGACGCCGGCCGGCGCCGACCCCTCGCTGAACCATGCGCTCGCCATCATGCTGGGCTCGCTCACGCTGCTGGGGCTGGGAATCTTCGGACCCGGCATTGCGACGGGCCTCGTCTCCGGTGCTCCGCAGCTCGGCGCGGGTGCGGCGGCGGGCACCGCGTTGGGTGCCGCCGGCCTGGCGGTGGCGGGTGGCGCAGCGGTGGCCGCGGGCGGTTCCGCCGTCGCAGCCGGCACCCGGCTTGCGGCACGCGGGGCCGCCGGCACGGCACGTTCGGCCAGCAGCGTCGCGCACGGTGCCACCTCGGCGTATCGCGCTGGTGCGGCCGCCTCCGGTGCCGGCGGCGTGCGGTCGGTCGGGGCCGGTGTTGCCAACGTCGCGCGCAGTGGCGTGCAGGCCGCGGGTCAGCGTGTGGCCGCCGGGGCGCGCGCCGTCAAGGATCGTGTGGCCTCGGCGGTCGGTGCCGCGCCCACGGCGAGCACAGCCCGCGGCGGGGCAGAGGCCCCATCACCCTCATCCAGCGCGTCGTCCGACGCCTCCGTGCAAGCGCCCGACTGGGCGCAACGCCTGCAGCGCAGGCAGCGCCTCGCCCAGGGCGCCTCGACCGCCGCCCACGTGCTGCGCTCGGCCGACCACGGCGGGGGCGGCGCCAGTCCCAGCCTGCGCGATTCCTCCAACGAGTAAGGGAGACGAGCGATGCGCTTCAAACGACCCTGGGTGCGCTACAGCGACACGCCGCCGCCCGCTACCCCATACCAGGCCGCCGCGCAGGTGTGGGACGAGCGCCTGGGCAGTGCGCGCGTGCAGGCCGGGAACTGGCGGCTGATGGCGTTCGGATGCCTGCTGCTGGCGGTCTTGATGGCGGCGGGCCTGGTATGGCGGGCCGGGCAATCACTGGTCACGCCCTATGTGGTGGAGGTCGATCACCTTGGCCAGGTGCGTGCCGTCGGTGCAGCGGCCACGCCGTACAAGCCGAGCGATGCGCAGATCGCCTACCACCTGGCGCGCTTCATCACCGACGTGCGCTCGCTGTCGATCGATCCGGTCGTGGTGCGGCAGAACTGGCTCGAAGCCTATGGCTACACCACCGACCGGGGCGCCGCGATCCTGAACGACTATGCGCGTGCCCACGATCCGTTCGCCCACGTCGGCCAGGATTCCGTGTCGGTCGAGGTGACCAGCGTCGTGCGCGTGAGCGCCGCCTCGTTCCAGGTGCGCTGGGTCGAACACCACTACGCGAACGGCACGCCCACCGGCACCGAGCACTGGACGGCGGTGCTTTCGCTCGTCGTGCAGCCGCCGCACACCGCCGCGCAACTGCGCCGCAACCCGCTGGGCATCTACATCAACGGCCTGTCCTGGAGCCGGGACTTCGACGCCACCGAAGGAGCGAAGACACCATGAAGCCATCCATCCCATTCCTCGTGCTGCTGTCGCTGGCGACGCTCGCCGGCTGCGCCACGTCCGGCAAACCGCCACCGGCCATCTCGCTGGATCAACCGGTCGAGGCGGAACCTCTGCCGGCGCTGCCCAAACCGGTCGAGGTGGTGGTGGTCCCGAAGCCCCTGCCGCTGCCCGGCCAGCTGAAACCGCTGCCCGATGCATCCGATACAAAACCGGCGCCGAAGCCGGCCAGCGTGCGGACGCGGATCGAGCAGGCCAACGCCGAGGCGCGCATGGCGCCGACGCGCGAGGGCTACGTCAATGCGATCCAGGTGTGGCCGTACTCGGACGGGGCCTTGTACGAGGTCTATACCCGTCCGGGACGCGTGACGGTGATCGCGCTGCAGCAAGGCGAGCAACTGGTGACGGTCGCCGCCGGCGACACGGTACGCTGGATCGTCGGCGACACCACGAGCGGCAGCGGCGCGGACCGCCGCGTCAACGTGATGGTGAAGCCCACGCGGGTGGGCCTGAAGACCAACCTCGTCGTCACCACCAACCGTCGCACCTATCTGCTCGAACTCACGTCCACCGACATGACCTGGATGGCGTCGGTGTCGTGGGATTACCCGAGGGACCAGTTGCTGGCGCTGCAGGCCCAGGCGCAGGCGGCGGACGCGGCGGCGCCGGTCGCCACCGGCCTGGCGCTGGACACGCTGCGGTTCCGCTATGCCATCACCGGCGACCATCCGCCGTGGCGGCCGGTGCGGGCGTTCGATGACGGCAGGCATGTCTACATCCAGTTCCCGGCGGGCATCGCGCAGGGCGAATTGCCGCCGCTTTTCGTGGTCGGGCCGGACGGCCAAGGCGAGCTGGTCAACTACCGCTTCCACGCGCCCTACGACATCGTCGACCGGCTGTTCGGCGCGGCCGAGCTGCGGCTGGGCGGCAAGAAGGCGGCGGTGGTGCGCATCGAGCGCACCGACGGCGTCGCGGCGGGAGCCGGTCATGGACGCGACTGAGCGCGAACCCCTGGCGGCGCCCAAGGTCGATCCCGACAGCGTGGCGTTGCGTGCGCCGCCGCGTCCGGTGATGCGCTTGAACCGTCGCACGCTGGCGGTGGCGGCGGGTGCGCTGGCACTGGCCATTGCCGGCGCGTCGATGTGGGCGTTGCAGTCGCAGACCCGCCGGCATGGCGCCGACCAGCGCGAGCTGTACAACGTCGATCGCGTGGCCAAGACCGAGGATCTGGACCGGCTGCCCGCCGATTACGCGAAGCTCGCGCCCAAGCCGACGCCTGCAGTCGCACCTGCGGCCAGCGTGCCGGCGCTGGGGCCGCCGATGCCGGGCGACTGGGGCGCGGCCGGGCGCCATGCGGCATCCGATCCCGGTCCATCCACGGGGACGACCGATCGTCAGCGCGATGCCGACGCCGCGGCACGGTCGTCGGTGTTCTTCCGCACCGGCAAGGACGGCACCTCGGGCACGGTCGCCCAGGCATCGCCGCCGGCCGTGCAAGACGCTCGGGCAGGCCCGTTCAGTCCGGCGGGTGCCGGACCGTCGTCGACGGCGGCGTCGCCCAACGATCCGACCGCGATCCAGAATCGCCAGGATCAGAAGGAAGCCTTCCTCGCGAAGGCGGGCGATACCGCCACACGCAACCGTGGCGGCCTGCAGGCGCCGGCGTCGCCCTATGCGGTGATGGCCGGCACCATCATCCCGGCGGCGCTGGTGACCGGCATCAATTCCGATCTGCCGGGCCAGGTGATCGCCGAAGTCACGCAGCCGGTCTACGACACGGCGAGCGGCCAGTACCTGCTGATCCCGCAGGGCTCGCGGCTGATCGGGCGCTACGACAGCCAGGTGGCGTTCGGGCAGCGCCGCGTGCTGCTGGTCTGGACGCGGCTGATCCTGCCGGACACGTCCTCGATCGCGCTCGACAAGCTGCCCGGCATCGATCCGGCCGGCTATGCCGGACTGGAGGACGGCGTTGACTGGCACTGGGGCCGCATCCTGGCCGGCGCCGCACTGTCCACGCTGCTGGGCGTCAGTTCGGAACTGGCCGTCTCGAACCAGGGCGGCGCCAACGGCAACGTCGTGATCGCCCTGCGCGACAGCGCACAGAACACGACCAACCAGGTGGGGCAGGAGATCACGCGACGCAACCTGAGCATCCAGCCGACGCTCACCGTGCGGCCGGGTTTTGCGATGGAGGTGATGGTGAACAAGGATCTGGTGCTGCGGCCGTATCAGCCGCTGTTCTTCCAGCGAGGAACATCACCATGAGCACGTCTGCCCACAAGCTGCGGCTCGGGCCGCTACCCAGGACCGAGAGCGTGAAGATCACCTTCGCCTGCACCGCGGCGCTCAAGGCTGAGCTGGAGCGCTACGCGGCGATGCATGCGCAGGCCTATGGCGAGCCGGTCGACGCTGTCACGTTGATCCCGCACATGCTGGAGGCGTTCATGGCGCGGGATCGGGGGTTCCGGCGGGCAGGGCCGTCACAGGCTGTTCCACAGAAATGACGAGAGAGCGGCCTTCCCAATTTTTCTATTGCGCTGCTCGCTTGGCATTGGCTTTTTGCTGAATGACTCGGCAGCGCTCCAGCAGAGCGTCGAAAGGTTCGGCGTCATCGAGGAATAAGCCGTCATCGACCATGTGCTGATAGTCGGCAGCCAATTTGGCCAACGCGCCGTCATCAGGTACAAGCTGGAGCCCACCTGCGACCGCTGCGTGATAGTCGATGACCTCGCCATGCGTGTTCTTTTCTGCAAAGAACACGCTCTTGTGTTCGGCCACCGCCCGAGCCAGGGCTTTGTCCGCGATGGCTGCGTCGGCGAAGCCGGCGGCATCCAGTCTTGTCACGTCGTGCCAGTGACGCGCGAAGCGGTCACCACCCCGGAACTCGCCTTGTGCACAGAAAACGTGAATCGCCGTGGCCTTCTCCCAGAAAGTACGCTCGGCGCGCATGACCTGAGGTGTCGTGGTGGGGAACTCCACCCCCTGCAGATACGCGGCCGCGTCGCAGCGGATGGCGCGCGGTTCGCTGGGCTCGCCGGTCGAGCGGGCACCGAACTCCAGCATGACGGCGGGCGCGACATAGCCGGTGCCGGTGGCCAGCGGTGCGTAGTCGATGAACACTTTGTCGCCCTCGGCCCGCGCGGTTGCCGGCAGACCCTGCTGCTCAAGGTCATGCTTGAGACGGGGCACGATCTCGACGCCGACCCAGTCTGACAGGCGCGTACGAATTTCCTTGCTCCACTTCTTCTCCTGACTCTTGCTGGCCGGCAGCGGGACATCCGCATCGCCCACCAGATCGCTGGCGATGGCGCGGATGTCGTAAGTCAGGTCCACGTCTTCGGAGAAGCGCCGGATGACGCCGTAGGCCTTTGACAAGGACGTGCCGCCCTTGAATACCAAGTGGTCAGCGTAGGGGCCGGCAAAGAGGTGCCGCAGCGACCAGACCACCCAGATGTCTTTTTCCAGCAGATGGGGCAGGAGGCCCGATGTGTTGGCTGCCGCGTCGAGCGCGTCCAAGCGTTCGGCGGTGGAGAGCTGGAAGAACTCAGCCATGGGTCACCAGGGCGCTGACCTCTTGGGCCATCCAGGTCGGCAGGCGCGACCGCGCCGACGCGACTTCTTTCAGCTCGGACGGTGGCAGCTTGGCGCGCAGCTTCCGGATCGCTTCCCCGGCTTTTTCCGGGCCCAGCCAAGCCAGTGCCCGCACCACCTCGCCGGCGGCCCGCCCAGGAAAGATCAGTTGCCAGATCGGCGCGTGCCGGAACTCGACCATCTGCGCGCCCAATTTCAAGCGGCGACTGGGGCCGGACGTGAGATAGACCGCCCGCATCGGCACCTGCGTGGTCAGGCCCAGCGCGTTGGCGGCGGCGGCGCCGTGCAACACGATGGTTTCGCCACGCTGGTTCGCCAAGCCCTCGACCATCTTGGCGGCCGAAGGCGCACGGGTGCCAAAGCGGCTCTCGACGGGCAGGACATAGATGCCGCGGCCAGCGCGCAGCAGGGCGCCGCGCTGCACCAGGCGGGACAGCACTTGGTCTACGGCTGCGCGGCTACCCAGGTGCAACAGTTCTTTGGCGACCAAAGGGGTGCCCTCCGGCAACCCGGCGGCGTGCTCAAGTACTTGTTTGGCCAGGGTGCGCATGGTGGCTATTCCGTTATGGAAGAATTATCGCTTAGTTTCTGACAGTTTTCAATGGGATTGTCGGCTGATTCGCCTTGCAGCTTCGGTCATCAGGCCAATCAAAGCCGAATGGCCGCGACTCGGCACGAGGCGTGGGGCAACGCCTGCGAGCCCGACGGCGGCACGCCGGGGCGTGCGAACAATCTTCACCAAACAGTAAATATTGAGTTTTCGTCAAATATTCGGTAGGGTTGCCATATTCACTGGACAGTAAAGAACTCCCAAAGCCATGGTGCTTGAGTCCCCCCCGAACGAACGACAACTGATCGAGCAGTTCGTGGAGACTCTCCGGGGGCTGCCGGAAGTGCATGCGGACCTGGACACTTGGGAATCCGTAGCACCGGCAGGTGACCGGGAGCATGACGCCCAGATCGACCTTCGTATCGCAGGCAAGTCGTTCACCTTGCTGATCGAGGCCAAAAAGGTGGTCTACCCGAGGGATGTGCGTGAGGTCCTGTGGCAGTTCAAAGAACTCAGTCGCAGCAGGCCATCAGGGCAGGGTGGCGGTGAGTCGGTATCTCTCGTCGTAGCCGAGTCCATTTCTCCGGGAGCCAAGGACCTGCTCAGAACTGAGCGCGTTGGATACTACGACAGCGGTGGCAGTCTGTTCCTCCCTGCTCGCGGTGCCTATCTCTACATCGACAGGCCGCCGCCCAAGACCTTGGCGAAATCTGTCCGATCGCTGTTTTCGGGGCGCCGTGCGCAGGTTCTGCACACCTTGCTGGTTCGCCATCAAGACTGGTTCGGCGTCAAGGAACTTGCCGAACAAGCGCAGGTGTCGCCGGCGACCGCCTCGCAGATGCTGACGGAACTGGGGCGCTTCGACTGGCTGGCCTCGCGCGGACAAGGCCCCAACAAGGAGCGGCACCTCAGAGAGCCCGGGGCGTTGCTGGATGCCTGGGTGAAGCAGCTCGCGTCGATCCGTCCCCCCGCGCTGCGCCGCTACTACGTGCCCGGCATGAAGACGGATCAACTGCTTGAACACGCTGCCCAGGTTTTCGCCGCCCACCAGGTCGGATATGCGATCAGCCACGAGGCTGCTGCGCAACGCTACGCGCCGTTCCTCTCCAGCGTTTCCCAAGTCCGTTGCCGGCTACTGGTCGGGCGCGCCGCCGATGCCGCCATCGGCGAACTCGGCGCGCGCGTCGTCCACGAAGGCGCCAACCTCGCGATCATCGAAGCCAAGTCGCCGGGCGAGCTGCTATTTCGCGAGCGCGTTGGCGACATCTGGTTGGCCAGCCCGATCCAGGTCTACCTCGACCTGTTGCGCAGCGAAGGGCGAGCCAAGGAAATGGCCGAGCATTTGCGCCAAGAAAGGATCGGTTTCTGATGGCCAAGCCCGCAACCCTCGACGGCTACAGCGACGAGTACACGATCGACTGCGAACGCGTGCTGGTGACACTGCTGCGCGGCCTGGGTCCATGGAAGGACTCGGTCTACCTGGTCGGTGGCCTCACTCCCCGATATCTGGTTTCCGCTCGGCCACCCGTGGTGCCCGCGCATGCCGGCACCCTGGACGTGGACATCGTGATCGACCTGCAGATCCTGGCCGACACCGAGGCGTATCACACGCTGGAGGACAACCTCAAGAAGATGGGCTTCGAGCGGGCCGAGAACGAAAAGAAGCAAAAGCTCTCGTGGCGTTGGCAGACCCGCACCGAACACGGCGCCCTGATAGTGCTGGAACTGTTGGCCGACGCGCCGCAGATCGCCGGCAGCAAGGTGCAGCCGTTGCGGACTGAGGGAACGATCTCGGCGCTGAATATTCCGCACTCGTCGATCGTCTTCGATCTCCACCAAGTCACCGAGATTCAAGCTGAATTGTTGGGCGACAACGGCGTCGCGACAGAGAAGGTCAAGCACGCCAACCTGATCAGTTTCACCTGCCTGAAGGCGTTCGCATTCGACCAGCGGTTTGAACGCAAGGATGCACGACCTGATCTACTGCATTGAACACGCGCCCGACGGCATGGACGCCGTTGCCGAGGCTTTCCGCAAGGAAATCGGTGGCAAGCATGGCGCCGTGATTCAGGTTTGCCTGGCGATCCTGCGCAGTCGCTTTGTGTACGACGACAAGACGGAGGGGCTTCGCAAGGATGGTCCAGTGTCCGTCGCCAAGTTTGAACTTGGCGAGAGCGATGAGCCCGAGCAACGCGAGGCGAGGGCGTTGCGACAGCGCCAAGCGAGCGACGTGATCGAACAACTCTTAGCGCGAATCGGATAGGGGGCGGCGTGGCGATCAAAGCAATCTTCGTGGGCATCAACAAACACCTCGATGCTACGATTCCCGAGCTGGGCGGGGCCCGCCGCGATGCGACCGCATTGTGGGCGCTGTTCACCGACACGGTCGAAGGCCTGGCTGGCCGGCTGCTTGTCGATGAAGCCGCGACGCATGCGGAGGTATCGCACGGCATCCTGGGGACGCTGTCGGCCGCTGGCCCGGATGACGTGGTCGTCATCACATTCGCGGGACACGGTTCTCCCGATGGAAACTTGGTCCTGTTCGATACCAACGCAGCCGATCTCACCAGGACAGGCCTGTCGATGGCGGGCCTGGCCGATGCCTTCAAGGCGACGACGGCTCGTGCGGTGCTGTGCGTGCTTGACTGCTGTTTCAGCGGCCAGGCGCCTGCCCGCGTGCTGGAGACGGCCGCACGCCCGAGAAGCGCATTTGCGCTGACTGGGATTTATGGCGAAGGGCGCATCCTGCTTGCTGCCTGTGCGACCAACGAATCCGCCTGGGAGCAGCCGGGCACCGGACACGGACTGCTCACGCATGCAGTGATCGAGGCTTTGACGGGTGCCGCAGGTGGATCGGTCAGTTTTCCGGAGATTGCCGGCGAGATCATCCGGCTGGCGCGCGTCGAAGCCGAACGCATCAGCGTGACGCAAACCCCTGTGTTCCTGGGCAACGTACAGGGTGGTCTGGTGTTCCCGGCTCTCAAACGCGGTGACAACTACGCTGCTGCGTTCCCGGCCAGGGCGGTCCAGCAGATGTCGGGATCGTTTGCGGAATTCTCCGCTCACGGGGTCCCGCCGGAAATCGTCGATCAGTGGACGACGGACTTCCCGCGAGGCCTCAATGCGCTGCAGCTCAAAGCGGTCAACGAACACGGTGTACTCGGCGGAAAATCGTTGTTGGTGGTCGCGCCGACCAGTTCGGGCAAGACCATGATCGGCGAGCTGGCCGCGATTCAGGCCGTCACAGCCGGAAAGAAAGCCGCGTTTCTGCTGCCGTATCGGGCGCTGGTCAACGAGAAGTTCGAGGAGTTCAGCGAACGATACGGACCCGCAGGGTTGCGCGTCGTTCGGTGCAGCGGTGATGCAACGGATGGCATTGGTCCCGTTCTGGGTGGTCGCTATGACCTGGGTTTCTTCACCTACGAAACCTTTCTCAATCTCGCGCTCGGCTCGCCGCGCCTGCTCAACCAGCTCGGCCTCGTCGTACTTGACGAGGGGCAGTTCATCACTGACCCGAATCGAGGTATCACGGTCGAGCTGATCTTCGCGCTTCTGCTGCGGGCGCGTCAGCGCGGCATCGAACCGCAACTTGTGATCCTGTCGGCGGTCATTGGCAACCTCAACAGCTTTGATCGCTGGCTTGATCTGCCCTTGCTGATGTCCCGCGAGCGGCCTGTACCCCTGGTCGAGGGTGTACTTGATCGACGCGGGACGTTCCAATTCGTTGATGCGGACGGCACCACCAAGACCGAAGCCCTGTTGCCCGCGCATCGCATCGTGCAGCGTCGCGACAAGCCCAGCTCGCAGGACGTAATCGTGCCGCTGGTCCAGCAACTGGTCGCACAGGGTGAAAAATTGCTGGTCTTCCGCAATATGCGTGGTCCGGCACAGGGGTGTGCCAAGTATTTGTCTAAGGAATTGGGCCTCGGTCCAGCGGCTACCGCCCTGGCCGCGCTGCCGACCCAGGATCTGACCGGCGCCTCGCAGGATCTGCGGGAATGCCTTGCCGGCGGCACTGCGTTCCACAACACCAATCTCTTGCGCGCGGAGCGGGAAGCCGTCGAGAAGGGTTATCGCGATGCAGGGGGCGGCATCCATGCACTGGTGGCCACTACGACGCTGGCTGCCGGCATCAACACCCCGGCCTCTACGGTGATCCTGGCCGAGAATGAGTTCGTCGGTGAGGACGGCAGGCTATTCACCGTCGCCGAGTACAAGAACATGGCGGGACGGGCGGGACGGCTCGGATACAACGAGACCGGCAAGGCCATCATCCTTGCCGACACGCCGATGGAACGCGCGCAGCTATTCCAGAAATACGTACTCGGCGTGCCGGAAGATGTGAAGTCATCCTTCCAGCAGCGCGACCTGCCAACCTGGACGCTGCGCTTGCTTAGCCAAGTCCGGGGCGTGCGTGCCACAGAAATTCCGGGACTCCTGGTCAACACGTTTGGTGGCTACTCTGCATCACGTGCGAATCCTCAATGGATCGCAATGGTGGAGCATGAAGTCACCGCTTTGGTCGACCGCCTGTTGCAGGCTGGCCTGGCCGAGCGAGAGGGCGAGTTGATCCACCTGACCTTGCTCGGACGCGCCTGCGGCGCTTCGTCCTTATCGTTTGAATCGAGCCTGCGGCTGGTCGAGTTGATGAAACAACTGAACGCCGCACAGACGTCGCCCACCCGCGTGCTGGCGATGGTGCAGGTCCTAGACGAGATGGATGCGATCTACACACCGGTCATGAAGCGGGGTCGGTCGGAGAGCGTGCGTGCCAATGATGTGACGCAGCGATACGGCCATCCGATGACTCAGGCACTGCAACGATATTGCCGGGACGAGATTGAGTTCTGGTGCCGATGCAAGCGTGCGGCGCTTTTGTACGACTGGATCGAAGGCACCCCCGTCGATGTGTTGGAGAAGCGATTCTCGACGACTCCTTTCGGAGGCGCCATTGGATACGGGAACATCATCGGTATCGCCGATGCAACCCGCTTTCACCTGCGCTCGACGCACCAGATCCTGTCGGCACTGTTCCCGGATCAGCCCGCGTTCTTGGCTGGACTCGACGAAGTCCTGCATCGGCTCGAATTCGGCCTTCCGGCCAGTGCTCTGCCGCTCACAAAATTGCCGCTCTCTCTGACCAGAGGGCAGTACCTGGGGCTCTTCAACGCGGGATGCTTGACGCCGGAAGCCGTGAACGACTTGAGCAGCGAGAGGCTAGTGGCATGCGTTGGTCCAAATAGCGCGTCGCTGCTGAGGCCTCAGGCATGAATACCGTGGTCTTTTTCAGCGAGAAGAAATTTTTGGGAGGACGCGTCGCCACCATTGCGGCGTGGCCGCGAATGGAGTCAACGCGATGAGCGACTACTTCAGCGATCGGCAGAACGGTCCACGCGCACGCACCGAGCAGGTGATTTCGCCCACGGTCTGGGCGGGTATCGTGGCAACGGTGCAGGCGTTGATCAATGGCGGCGCATTCGGCCTACTCTTTCCCGAACGCTGTCCGGATGGACAAGCCACTTGCGGCGGCGATTCGGACGCCTTGGCGGCTTCCGTAGGCGCAGAAATGCCCGGTCTGGCTTGGCCGTTGGACACCGTTTCTGTTGTGGGGGAGGGGTACTTTTCCGAGCGCCAGCCGTTCGCGCCGGACACGTTGCTCGTCTTGGACTTCATAGAGTTCGTTCACGCATCGGTGGCAAAGCCGATCCCCGGGAAGTATCACGACTTCTTCAGTCACCACCACCTGACCTTCGATCAAGAGGCGGGGCAGGAGGAGTTCCGCGCGACCGTCAATCGTATATTCGCGCGCAATGGCGTTGCGTTCGAAATGCTGCCCAATGGTCGAATTGAACGACTGCTTCCGCCGGTGCTTGACGAAGAACTGAAACGAACGCTCTTCAATACCGGGGATCGCACGCTCGACAACATGCTCGACGAGTGCCGAGCCAAGTTTTCCGACCGCAATCCATTGGTACGTCGCGAAGCACTGGAGCGGTTGTGGGACGCATGGGAGCGTCTCAAATCACTCGCTGACCCAAGCGACAAGAAACGGTCGGTCAAGATCATCCTCGACGCCGTTACTTCTGTGCCGTCGCTACGGGAGAGACTGGAGACAGAAGCCGCTGAATTGAACTCCATCGGAAACAGTCACCTTATTCGGCACTCGGAGATCAGCCAGGTGCCGGTGATCGATGTGGATCAGGTCGACTACCTGTTCCACCGCCTGTTCGCGATGATTCAACTGATGCTGCGAAAGAAGTAGGAAGTCAACTTGGGAGAGACGCAATGCTTGAATGGTACTTGGAGGTAAATGCCCTGTTTCGGGCAATGCGTCAGAAAGCGATCGATGCGCAAGGCCTCCTTGCGAGTGACGATAAGGCAGGCGCGAAGTTGATTAATGGATATTTGAAAGCCGACTATCAATTGCTTCGCAAGCTTTGGACGGGCGCAGGGTTCCCTGAGCAAGACATGGGAAGTCTTGGGAGGCATATCGGATTTGGCGACTCCAATGACTACGACGACATCCTTGCGCGCGATCTTCCTCAGGTGGAGGTCAGGGCAGAGGCGCACGTGCGCGACGCGACGGGCACTAAACCAAGCATAGGCTTCGAGGAACTGCTGCATCCGGTCATCTTCGCGCATGCCTTCCAGCATTATGTGAACGGACACTATCGCGATGCCGTTTTGAACTCGGTCGTTGCAATCTTTGATCTGATGCGAGAGCGCACCGGCCTAGATCTCGACGGTGCGGCTCTGGCGACGCAAGTGTTGAGCTTGGAGAAGCCGCACCTGATACTCAGCGAACTTGACACGGAGTCGGGCAGAAATGACCAGAAGGGATTCATGCAAATTCTGATCGGGACCTACCTTGGCGTTCGCAATCCCAAGGCTCATTCGCTAAGTCATGATCTCGACCCAGAGAAGGCCGCGCAGTATCTGATCTTCGCCAGTCTTCTGGCCCGACGCATCTACGAAGCGAAAGACGCGCCCAAGGCTTGAGTTGCGGCGATTGCAACGGGCCGTTCTCAATACGCCCGTGGGCCATTGGCTCTCAGAAGATGTTCTGCAAAGGAATGCAGCCAGCGCAAATAATCGAATACTTCGCAAAGTGCTTCTGCACCAGGGCTTTCTAAAGCGGAACAGGCCGCACACCATCACAGGGGCACCCAATGGCAAGAATAAGAAAGATCGAGATCGCCAACTTTCGCGGCATCCAGCAACTGGTGTGGTGCCCATCGCCTGGCATCAATTGCCTGATCGGTACGGGCGACAGCGGCAAGTCCACGGTGCTGGATGCGATCGACCTGTGCTTGGGCGCTAGGCGCAATATCCAGATTTCAGATGCCGACTTTTTCGGCTTGGACATCACCGCGCCAATCAGCGTTACGCTGACGCTGGGCGACCTTGATGACAGCATGAGTGCGCTAGAAAGCTTCGGTGCATTTCTGCGCGGCTATCACGCCGCCACGGGCATCGTCGAAGACGAGCCCTCCGCCGGTGCGGAGGTTGTTCTCTGTCTGAACCTGACAGTCGCTAGTGACCTAGAGCCATCCTGGACTCTCATCTCCGACCGTGCCTCCCAGCAGGGCCTGGTGAAGTCATTCGCGTGGAAGGACCGTCTGGCCTTGGCGCCGACGCGGATTGGCGCACTCGCTGACTACAACCTGGGTTGGCAGCGAGGCTCGGTCCTGAACCGCATCTCGGAGGAGCGAGCTGATGCCTCGGCCGCCCTCGTGAAGGCTGCGCGGGATGCGCGCGGCACCTTTGGCGACCAGGCGGAGCAGCAATTGGGCGAAGCGTTGGGGATCGTCGCCGCGACCGCCCAGGAACTCGGCGTCCACATCGGCGCGAAGGCGAGAGCCCTGCTCGACTCGCATTCCGTGTCGTTCGGGGGCGGGACCATCTCGCTGCACAACGAGAGCGGCATCCCGCTTCGCAGTCTTGGCGTCGGGTCCACACGCCTGCTGGTCGCTGGTCTGCAGCGCAAGGCGGCCAGCCAAGCGTCGATCGTTCTTTCGGACGAACTGGAGTATGGTCTTGAGCCGCACCGCATCGCTCGGTTTCTCGGCTCTCTCGGAGCGAAGGAAGCGGCTCCGCTGCAGGCGTTCCTCACCACGCATTCGCCGGTGGCGCTTAGGGAGCTGTCGGGCGGCCAGCTCTTCGTGCTGCGCCGCGGTCCCCACGGCCACGAGGCCCGGATGGTTGGGACCGACAACGACACCCAGAGCACCATTCGCCTTTATCCAGAGGCCTTCCTGGCGGCCTCCGTGATCGTGTGCGAAGGGGCCAGCGAGATCGGACTCCTGCGGGGCCTGGATTTGCACCGGGGAGAGCACGGTGGCGTGTCCCTGGCAGCACAGGGCATTGCCATGGTCGACTGTGGCGGTGGCGAGCCCGACCGCCCCTATGCTCGCGCGGCGGCCTTCCAGTCGTTGGGTTACAGGGTGATGGTGGTGCGTGATGACGACAAGAAACCCACGCCTGCCATCGAGCAGGCATTCCTGCAGGGTGGTGGTGCCGTCGTCGCCTACCGCTCAGGCCGCACGTTGGAGGACGAACTGTTTGGCAGCCTCACGCCGGTGGCCTGCCAGCACTTGATCAAATACGCCCACGATCTGCATGGCGACCTGATTCACGAACACCTGCGCACGGTCTCGAACAACACGCTCACTGTTCAAGCCGTGTGGGACGAAATCCAGAACACGCAAGTGCTGTCAGTGCCAAGCCGAACCTTGCTCGGGCAGGCGGCACGCATTCGCAAGGCCGGTTGGTTCAAGTCCATCTCCTGGATGGAGGATGTGGCGAGGACCATCGTGGCGCCGGATCTGCCGCTATGCGATCCCGGCTTCAACGCACTGGTGAACCAGGTATCTGCGTGGGCTGCTCATGGGCCCCGCTGAAATCGATCTGCGCGCGATTGCCCGCGGCACGGTTACGGCACCGGCCGGGTGCGGCAAGACACAGTTGATCGCCCACGCGCTGGCCGCCCACCGAGGTAGCAAACCCATCCTCGTGCTCACGCACACGAACGCTGGCGTGGCTGCACTTCGTGGCCGATTGGACCGTGCCGGTGTGCCTCACAGTGCCTATCGATTGAGCACCATCGACGGCTGGGCCATTCGGTTGATAGCGAGCTTTCCGGGTCGCAGCGGCCACGACCCGGACATCCTGCGTCTCGCGACGCCGGCGCGCGACTACCCGGCGATCCGGGAATTCGCGTGGAGGCTGCTGCAGGCCGGGCACGTCAGCGAGGTCCTGAAAGCGTCCTATGCGCACCTTATCGTCGACGAGTACCAGGACTGTTCGGTGCCTCAGCACTACCTCGTCTACTTTCTCTCGCTGATTCTGCCGGCCTGCGTGCTTGGCGATCCGATGCAGGGCATCTTCGGGTTCGGTGGCAATGCCTTGGCCGACTGGGAGCAGCAGGTGTGCGCGCATTTCCCGGTCGTGGCGGAACTGGCCACGCCCTGGCGGTGGCGCAATGCCGGTGCAGAAGCACTCGGACAGTGGCTGCTGGAGGCTCGGCGCCGGTTGGTGGCCGGTCAGTCGGTGGATCTGCGCACCGGGCCACCAGCACATGTGACGTGGATTCAGACCGTCCCTCCCAACGACCACCCGCAACGGCTGGCTGCGGCGCGGACGCTGCCGCCCACTGCAGACGGGCGTGTGTTGATCATCGCCGACAGCCGTAACCGTTCGAGCCAGCAGAACTTCGCAAGCCAGACGCCTGGGGCCTCGACCGTTGAGGCAGTCGATTTGCAAGACCTCATCGTCTTCGGCAACAGTTTCGATGTTGCGTCTGCGGGGGCCTTGGGACAGTTGCTGGCGCTCGCGCAAAGCGTCATGACCAACGTGGGGGTAGCAGAGCTGACACGGCGTCTGGAGTCGTTGAACCGGGGAACCGCGAGGAATCCGCCGTCCGCAGCGGAGAGCTGTGCCTTGGCGTTCCAGCGCGCCCCGTGCATCGCCGCAGCCGCAACACTGCTGTCGGAGCTGCGCGCAATGCCGAATGTGCGCGTGCATCGGCCCGCCATTCTTTACGGCGTGCTCAAGGCGCTGCGTGGAGCCTCGCCAGGAAACGTCCCGCTTGCGGAGGCTGCCAGGCGCGTGCGGGAAGAGAACCGGTTGTTGGGTCGCCCGTTGCCCAAGCGTGCAGTAGGCAGCACGCTGCTGCTCAAAGGGCTGGAGGCGGAAGTGGCGGTAGTACTGAATACGGAGGGCATGAGCGCACAGCACTTATATGTGGCCATGACCCGCGGATCGATGAAGCTGGTTGTGTGTAGCGCCAGCCCCATATTGGGCTAAGTCGGAGAGGGAAATGGCAAGAGAAAAAAAGTTCGCAAGCCCGAGCGGCGCAAAAGAGACGCCTGCTGGGAAGCTCATGGAGACCATCGTCGAGGACGTGATCGCGGCGAAGGCGATGACCTATGCACAGTGGCATGCCCTCAGCGCGAACCCCTTGGTTCCGCTTGCTATTCCGGTGTCGCAAGGCGGTCAGTATCGAGTCACGCAAGCCGGCGTGGACGCAGCTCACTTGCTGTCACAGCAAAGCTGGAAATCACGCGAAGTCCTGCGTCAGACGATTGATCGGGGCGCCTTCATGAAGCTCTCGTTCCAGGCCATCGGGGACACGCTTCGCGACTGCCAATTGCGCCTTCCAACAGTACCGGACGGCCAGAATGAGCATGACGAGCAGTTCGGTGACGATTTTTATGCGGTGCTCGCCGACGACTACCAAGCGCGCTTGCAGCAGCTGGCCGCCAGCGCGAGTCCCGACGTCGACCGGCATATCCCTTGCCATCTGTTTCACTCGGATCAGGCCGTGCCGGCATTCGCCGTGGGGCCGGTGCGATTCCTGCCGAGAGCGGAATGGCTCGATTCCTTTGTCAAGGACTCGGAGGTCCGCGATCTCATCCGCCAGGTCGAGGCCCGTGAACTGGACATGGAGGAATTGACCGCTCGATCAGCTGCAGCCGAAGGTGGCCGCTGTGCGTCGCACGCGTTGGACGTTCTACGTACGGTGCGCCATTACAGCTGGGTAGCGACCATCCGGATGGAAGGGCATGAGTATGCACGGTCTCATTTCAAAGCGTCCGTGGTGGTGGGACTGGCGATTGACGCAATTGGACTGAGGTTCCAGGTCGAGGATGCGCGACGATTTACGAAAGCCGGCCGGCAGCATCTTTTTGCAGAGGATCGGCTCGCGACCACGCTAGACGGGCGGATATTGCGTGGATCGAGCGTACAGATGCCTGGCATTGGCGGACGCCCCGGAGCGCTGGCGGCCAAGATGGCAGGCGAGCAATCCTTCCTGGATGCCGCCGGGCGCATCTTGCAGCACTACATCGATGGACGACGAAGCGGACATGCGCTGCATCTCGTCGAACGCTGGGCCAATGCGCTGTACTGGGTCGGCGAAGCTCGTCGCGAGGCTTCCGACTTCATGGCAGTGGTGAACTATGGCTGTGCCGCTGACGGGCTGTCGGGCGCAGGCGGAAAGGCGAACGATATGACAAGCTTCGCCGAGACCGCGCTCAAGCCCGAGGGCGAGACCGTGCCCGAGGGCGCACTCACGGTGGATGCCGCAGTCCACAAAGTCTATCGAGAAGGCCGCAACAAGCTCGCCCACGGCGAAACGTCGGGACTGCTGGAGGATCTTGCGGAGCCGCGCGCAGTCGGCGAAGCGCTGCTGTCGGCACTGTTCGATGTTGTCACGCCGGTGCTGGCTGATCTCCTGCAGAACGAACCGAACCTCCCGAAGCTTGATGAGAAGCGAGCCTATCGTCTGCTTGAGGCAAAACTGGCAGCGCGGAAAGCAAGCGCTTGACTAGATGACCTGATCGTGCCAAGCAAGCGGACAAGGCGCCGCTTCCTGTATCCTTTTAGCTGATTGATGATGGTGTCGCTAGAGTTGCTCTCCCGCGAATCGCTCCATCTCCCGCGCCAGCAAAAGGTCTGCGGTTCTGACGGTAAAAGCGACGGTAAAGCCCCATGTCGATCAAAGCCAAGTCCTTTAACCATGCGGGTTTGTGGACCTGATTGATGATGGAGTGGGAGTAGAAAGCTCCCACATTTCTATTGTTCCCACGTGCTCTTGGCCTACCTGGGCGACCCTCCGATTCCCGGCGCCACCGATTCGGGGGGTAACCCCGTTCGGGCGCCCGGCTTCGTGCGAAAATCGTTTGCACGAGCAGTTTGGAGGCGACATTGGGCCACTTCCTACATTTTCTTGCGTTGGGCAGCGGTCTGTCCGAGCGGCTGGCGCGTCGCCAGCTTGTGCGGCGCGTCGTCATGCTGCATGGAGTGGGCGGGCCCGATCTACCCGTACCCGACTTCGAGGCTTTGCTGCGCTGGATGCAAAGCCGCTATCGTCTGGTTTCCTTGGATACCTTGCTGGAAAACCTGGCATCGGGCAAGCCGGCGGGCGGCGACGTGGCGCTCACCTTCGATGACGGCTTGCGCAACCACCTGCGGCACGCTTATCCGGTACTCAAGCGGCTGGGCATACCCGCCACGTACTTTGTCTGTCCAGGATTGATCGAGTCGGGGCGATGGCTCTGGAATCACGAGGCCCGTGCTCGCTTGAATCGCATGGACGCGCCGACGCGCACCAGCGTGGCGAAGCTGGCCGGCGCCCCGCAGAGCGCGGTCGAACCCATCATCGACTGGATGAAGACCCTGGCGCCTGGCAAGCGCCAGGATGTCGAGCAGCGCATTCGGGACGCCTCGCCCGATTTCGCGCCGACTTCCGAGGAGAGCGATCGCTTCGATCCTCTGGCCTGGGACGATTTCGCGCAGCTGGATCCGGCGCTGATCACCATCGGCTCGCACACCATGTCGCACCCCATCCTGCCCACCCTCGACGATGCAAGCCTGCGCTGGGAACTGCACGAAAGCCGCGCCTTGCTCGAGGCGCGGCTGAGGCGCACGGTCGATTTGTTCTGCTATCCCAACGGCTCCAGCGACGCGCGGGTCCGCGCCGTGGCCCGTCAAGCTTATCGTGCCGCTGTGACGACGCAGGAAGGGCATGTGCTGGCCAGAGTCGACCCGATCGCCATCCCGCGCATTCCGGTCTCCAGCCATCTGCCCTTGCTGGCTTGGCGCATGCATCGTCCGACGGCTTGAGGTCGCGCGGTCCAGTCCGGCTATGCTGCTGGCTGGCTCGTCGATTTCCATTGCTCCCATGAAAATGCTGTTCAGTGCCCTGGCCCTGGTCGTGGCCCTGCTGCTGGTCCTGCTCGCAGCCAAGACACAAATGCAAGGACTCACCGTTCCCGCGACAGGCAGTTCCGCCTCGGCCATGGGTGACCATGCCGGGTTGATCACACCACAGCAATACAAACAGAAACTTGAACAGGCCATCCACGCATCGCGTCCCGCCGGGACGAACGGAAGCCAGCCTTGAGTGCGGAGATCGACCTGACCGACAAGGCCTTCATGCGCCAGGCCCTCGATCAGGCGCAGAACGCCTGGCTGCTGGGCGAAGTTCCAGTCGGTGCGGTGATCGTGCGCGAGGGCAGGGTGATCGCCACCGGCTACAACCGGCCCATCGGCGACAACGACCCCACCGCGCATGCCGAAATCGTCGCGTTGCGGCAGGCGGCCAGTCTGCTCGGCAATTACCGCCTGCCGGGGTGCACGCTCTACGTCACGCTGGAACCTTGCGCCATGTGCGCGATGGCCTTGATGCATGCGAGGCTCGATCGTGTCGTTTTCGGCGCGCCAGACCCCAAGACAGGCGCAGCGGGAAGCGTGATCAACCTGTTCGACGAGCCACGCCTCAACCACCACTGCGCTTTGCGAGGCGAGGTGGAGGCGCAGGATTGCGCCCGTCTGCTGCAGGATTTTTTTCGCGAACGGCGGCGTCAGACGCAGGCGCTGCAGCAAAAGCCGACGATACCGGCCGATCCCGCTGACCAAGACGAACAGCGCGCGTCTTCGCACGCCGAAGGTCCGGCTCCTCTGGCCGGCATCGACGTGCGGCATCTTGACGAGCCCGATGCCGCTGCAACGTCAAACCCCGAATCGCCATGACCGACTCCCCGCCAACACAAACACCTCCCACGTCCCGAGGCCTGCTGCGCCTGCTCTCGCCTTCGGGAGCGGTTCCCGACGCGCAGCGCATCGCACGCGCGCAAACGCATTTGCAGGCTCTGGGTTTTCGTGTCGAGCTGGATCCCCAGGCCTTGAGGCGCGTACAGCGCTTTGCCGGCACGGATACGCAGCGCGTGCAGGCCGTGCATCGGGCCGCGCGCAGCAAGGCGCATGTGGTGATGGCCACGCGGGGTGGCTATGGCTTGTCGCGCATCCTGCACCGGCTCGACTATGCCCTGCTGCACGAGGCCGTGACCCGGCGGCGGCAGTTCTGGGTCGGACACAGCGACTTCACCGCGCTGCAACTGGCCATGCTTGCGCAAACCGGCGCCGTCACGCACAGCGGCCCGATGGCCGCTTTCGATTTCGGTTCGGAAAAGCTCGACGACATCACCGTGGACAGCTTCCTCGACGCCCATGACGGCAGCCAGGAAGCCGTGGGTTTTTCCTGCAGCGACGCGCCGCGCGGCCTCGACGCGCGCGGTGTGTTGTGGGGCGGCAATCTCAGCCTCGTGGCCAGTCTGGTCGGCACGCCTTACCTGCCCAGAGTGCGTGGCGTGCTGTTCCTGGAAGACGTGGCCGAGCATCCCTACTGCATCGAGCGCAAGCTGATCCAGCTTCTGCAGGCCGGCGTGCTGCAACGCCAGAAAGCGGTGGTTCTGGGAGCGTTCACCGACTACAAGCTCACGCCGCATGACGCAGGTTTCAACTTGAACTCGGCTGTCGCCTGGCTGCGTGGGCAACTCAAGCCCCATGGCGTGCCGCTCATCACGGGCTTGCCTTTCGGGCACGTGCAGACCAAGCTGACGCTGCCGCATGGCGCGCGCTGCCGCCTGGTGCGCGATGGCTCGGAGGCGTTCCTGGTGTTCGCGCACGCCCACGGCTGAAACCAGCGCGTTGTATCGTTCAGCCGTGGTCCCACGTTGTGGCCAGCGGGACGGCCGGATGCCTCAAGCCGTGAAAGCCTGGATGCCCGTTTGCGCCCGACCCAGGATCAAGGCGTGAATGTCATGCGTACCTTCGTAGGTATTGACCACCTCGAGGTTCACGAGGTGGCGGATCACGCCGTAGGTATCCGAAATGCCGTTGCCGCCCAGCATGTCGCGCGCCATGCGGGCCACATCGAGCGCCTTGCCGCATGCGTTGCGCTTGAGCATGGAGGTGATTTCGGGCGCGTCGACGCCTTCGTCCTTCATCCTGCCCAGGCGCAGGCAGGCTTGCAGCCCCAGCGCGATTTCGGTCTGCATGTCGGCCAGTTTTTTTTGCACGAGCTGGTTGGCCGCCAGCGGACGCCCGAATTGCTTGCGGTCGAGCACGTATTGCCGCGCGGTATGCCAGCACGATTCGGCTGCACCCAGCGCGCCCCAGGCAATGCCATAGCGTGCCGAATTGAGGCATGTGAACGGTGCCTTGAGGCCCTCGGCGTGTGGTAGCTCGTGGTCGGCGGGGACAAAGACGTCATTCATCACGATCTCGCCGGTAATCGAGGTACGCAGCCCCACCTTGCCTTCGATCTTGGGCGCTGAAAGGCCGCGCATCCCCTTGTCGAGGATGTAGCCGCGGATCTTTCCCGCGTCGTTCTTGGCCCAGACCACGAACACGTCGGCGATAGGCGCATTGCTGATCCAGGTCTTGCTGCCATGCAGCTTGAATCCGCCTGGAACCCCGGTGGCGCGGGTGCGCATGCCGCCAGGGTCGGAGCCATGGTCGGGTTCGGTCAGGCCGAAACAGCCAATCCAGTCCCCGCTGGCCAATCTGGGCAGGTAATGGCGGCGCTGCGCCTCGGTACCGAAGGCATAGATGGGCAGCATGACCAGGGACGACTGCACGCTCAGCATCGAGCGATAGCCCGAATCGACACGCTCGACCTCACGTGCGATCAGGCCGTAGCAAACATGGTTGAGCCCGCCACCGCCATATTCGCTGGGCAGCGTGGAACCGAGCAAGCCCATGGCGCCGAAGATGCGGAACAGGGAAGGGTCGGTGGTCTCGTGGCGGAAGGCCTCCAGCACTCTGGGCGCCAGTTCACGCAGACAAAAATCGGCCGTGGCCTGGCTCAGGGTCGATTCATCATCCGTGAGTTGCAGGTCGAGGCGCAGCGGATCATCCCAGTGGAAAGACGACGCAGGGGAATTCGTGGGGGCATGGTTCATGGGCGGGGAGGGCGGGTGATCGGCATCAGGAATACCGCATTGCGGAATTTTATTTTGCGAAATATGTTACATATTGTTGAAGTTCGGTCATGAGTTCGTTCCTGTCCGGTTGAATATGCGCGCGTCCAAAAAGAGCAAGTCAAATTTTCAACAAACATCGAGTCCGACCCGCGTTGACGTGGGGGAGGGGCGGCATTTCGTGACGTCTCTGGCACGCGGCCTGAACGTATTGTCTTGCTTCAACGCCCATGACCATGTGCTGGGCAACCAGGATATCGCGCTGCGCTGCAAGCTTCCCAAATCTACGGTTTCGCGGCTGACCTACACGCTCACCCACCTTGGCTATCTGGTGCGCGCCGATGCACGCGGCAAGTACCGTCTTGGGCCTGCCATGTCGTCCCTCGGGATCGTGGCGGCGCTGGAACGCAGGGACATCCGCTTGTCAGCCAGGCCCTTGATGCAAGAACTGGCGAATGAAGCAAAGGCCATGGTGGTGCTCGGTACGCGAAGCTGGCTTTCGATGATCGATCTGGAGGTTTGCCGTGATGCATCGAGCCCTAGCCTTATGCTTGACCTGAGCGCGGGTTCGCGTCTTCCCCTCGCCACCACGGCCATGGGGCGAGCCAACCTGGCTGCCATGGAGCAGCATGAGCGCGAGAACCTGCTCGACGACCTTGCCGCGCTCGACGCCAAAGCCTGGCCCCGCCCGCACCGAGACATCGAACTGGCGCTGGAGACTGTTCGCACGCTGGGATGCGCATGCTCTTTCGGCGACTGGCGCGCGGATGTCAATGCGATAGCCGTCGCTTTCAACCCGGGCCACGGCATCCCCCTTATGGTCATCGGATGCGGTGGCCCGGCGGCCGAGTTGACGCCAGACTTCCTGTTGGACGCGGTGCGCCCCAAACTGTTGGCGTTGGAGCGGAGACTGCAGGGTCTGGGAAATTCCTGAGTCAGGATTCTTTCTTTGTCAGGCGCCGCGATGGTTTTTCTCGCAAGAGTTCTACGATGCAAGACCTGCGCACCTCGCAACATAAGACCGCGGTGGTCTTGCAGGAAGGCATCGCCCAGCGTAGTTGCCTTGCGTGTGTGATTCCCGTAGGCTGGGTTAAAACTGCCGAAGGCCATCCCTATGCAAGGATGCCCAATGGGTGATCGATACAACATGACCGGTAGACGGCCTGCTCTGGGCCTGACGTCGGTTGCTTGAGTGCATTTCTGTCGGGAGGCTGCATCATGGGATGGTCCGTCACCAAAGGCAAGCTCAGAACGATGGCCCTGGACGGTGAGCATATGGCCTACGATTACGCGGGCCGCAGCCATGTGGACGCCGAGGCACTGACAGAGAAATCAGCGCCGATCCTCGCCATTCATGACTGCGAGGCCTCGGTCGGCGTCTACCACGAAACGAATCTCGCAGAAGGCGGCCACCATGTCGTTGGCGAATATACGAGCGTCGTCCTGCACAGAAGCATCGATGCCGAACGCTTCGGCCTGGCTTCCATGCGCCTAGATCAAGAAAAACGGGTGGTTGTGGCAGCCTATATCAAGGCCAAGGCATGGGCAAAGTATGAGTTGCTTGCGCAAACTGCGCTCGCGCATCATGGCGAGATCCAATTCAAGTTCGGGATCGACGGCCCGCTCACCAGCGAGACGCACAGGGCATTTTTTGCGGGAGAAATCAACAACAATGCCATCGTCTGCGACTTGCTTGCGATCTACATCCACTTCTAAAGGTCATGCGTCGGTACGCCCTGCGGCATCGCGCAGGATCCGTTTCGTCAGTATCTCCGTCCTGGCCGAAACGTCCAGCGCACAGCGACACAATCCGGCCCGTTCGTATTGCAGGTTCTCATAAATTTCAGAAGCTGCAGGATACGCACGCAGCAAGGCATCAAGCCGAGCATCCAATCGGGCGCCCGCGAGTTCATCGCGAAGTCGCAGCACGACAAGCCGATACTGATCCGCACTGACTTGCAGTGGGTTTCGCTCCAGGCGTTCGAGCAGGTATGCAAGGGAAGCGAGCGAATGCAGGTGCTCAGGGAGTGAAGAATTGATGACAGGGTGCTCGTTCATGGCTGCCTCGTGAGGAAAAACATCCTCGTTCAAGTCAGCAGATGAGCGTGCCAAGACAAATTTCAAGATTGGCCTCCGTTCAACAACAATTTTTATTTAACATAATGCCAATATGCTCCGGTATATGTGCATGAAGTTTGCCATCTACAGCCTCTACAGGCATCCGGGCGTGCAATTACCAATGGCCTGATTGTCGATCCATGGCGATGGCGTGAGCGATCAGCTTCGCTGCCGCCATGTGACCGCGTTGCGTAGCCAGGTCTAGCGCGGTGAAACCCATGGCGTTCTTCAAGCCCGGATCCGCACCTTCCTCGAGCAAGAGCTTCACCGTGGCGTCATGGCCGAAATATGCGGCCATCATCAACGCCGTGGTGCCGTTGGGCGCGGCTGCGTCGATATAAGCAGCGTGGTCCAGCAGGTATTTCACGATTCGGGTATGGCCGTTGGTTGCCGCATAAGCCAGGGGCGTCCAGCCAGGCTTGTTGATTTCAGCGCCGCGCGCGACCATTTTCTCGACCAAGTCGTCATCGCCTTCCAAGCAGGCGATCATCAATGCATTTTCGTCACTGGGATTGAGTTGATTCAGGTTCAGCTTGGGTTGTGCAATCAAGAGCTTGGCAACGTCGAAGGACTTGTCCTTGAGGGCCAGATAAAGCGCGGAATTTCCACGCGCATCCACGGCGTTCGGATCGAAGCCTTTGGCGAGCAAGGCCTGCACGGCGGCGGTGTCGTCCGTCGCAATGGCACGAAAAAAATCGGTATAAGATCCCGCTGCAGCCCAAGGCGAGGCGGAAGTTAATATAGTAAAAACAATGAGATAGGCAAGTTTTCTCATGTTTTTTATCGAATGATACGCCAAGCTAGTTTCAAGCTATGTTTTTATTGAAATTTGCCGTGTAATTTCATGAAAAGACGATCAAAATTTCGTTCCGTGTACTGCTCGACAGCTTCCTCCGTGCTGCCCCTTAACTGTGCAAGGCAACGGGCGACGAAGCGCGTGTAGGCAGGTTGGTTGGTTTGCCCTCTAAAAGGCGTTGGCGCGAGGTAGGGGCTATCGGTTTCAACCAGGATTCGATCCTCGGGTAATTTCTTCGCTATTTCTCGTAAGTCATTGGCATTCTTGAATGTCAAGATGCCGGAAAGGGATATGTAGAAGCCGAGGTCAAGAGCTTGTTTCGCCGCGCCCCATGTCTCGGTAAAGCAATGGAACACCCCTCCCACGACTTCGGCGCCCTCTTCTCTCAGGATGGACAGCGTATCGTCAGCCGCCGACCGCGTGTGGATGACCAGTGGCTTGCCGACTTGGCGTGCGGCCTGAATGTGGGCGCGAAAACGGTTTCTCTGCCACTCCATGTCTGCGGGCGTGCGCCCTTCGAGGCGGAAGTAATCCAATCCAGTTTCCCCCAGTGCAAGGACACGCGGATGGCTTGCCAGTTCCGCAAGTTGGGACGAATTGGGCTCCGTCAGACCCTCTTGGTCGGGATGCACGCCGACGGTCGCCCAGATCTGCGGGTGTTGCACGGCACAGGCGAGCACGTTATCGAATTCCTCGATCTGTGTGCAGATGTTCATGGCCCGCGTCACACCGTTGGCGCGCATGGCCGAGAAAATGTCATCCAGGCGCTCGCGCAAGCCAGGAAAATTGAGGTGGCAGTGTGAGTCGGTCAGAGCCATGGAGAAAGACCGCCAGGTTGGCGGTCAGGTGGATGGATCGATACGTGCCCGAGGGCTGCGAAGGGCGCGGCGCGGTTATAGGGTATGGGTGACACGGCTCGCGATTTCCGCCGTCGGCCCGAGAATGTCTTCGATCGTTTGGCGCAACTGGCGTGATTTTTCATCGCCCGGAAAGCGCACGCCGATGCCCTGGGTCTTGTTCCCGGCGGCGTTGGCTGGCGTGACCCAGGCGACTTTTCCCGCGACAGGAAAGCGCTGGGGATTGTCCATGACGGTCAAGAGCAGATAGACATCATCCCCTAGGCGATATTCACGCGTGGTTGGAATGAAAATGCCACCTTCCGGGAAGAAGGGAATGAACGCGGCATAAAGGGCGGGTTTTTCCTTGATCGCAAGTTGGATGACGCTGGGGCGGGCGCCAAGCCCGCCGGGGGCTGAGGGTGCGGAAGTCGTGGCCATCTCAATGCGCGCTCCATCGGAAGAGTTGCTTGAATTCTAGGGTCAATGCGTCGACGGTCAGTCCGGCATGAAGCGGAAAATGGGCGGTGCCGCTGTATTCGGCAAGCCGCCGCCAGAAAGATTGCAGCCGCACCACGCCGGCCTGCCTCCCGAGCGTTGCGAGGGCGGGTGCTTCGGTCGGTAGATACAGTGGCCGCTGCCCAAATTGCGTGCGCAGCATGTCCGCATTGAGTTTTTGCAAGGCGGCAACGGCGATGGGCAGCGCGGGTGGCGCGCCGATAGGGTCGGCATGCCCTTGGGTCTTCCCCTGTGTGGGCAGCGCGCTCAGCAAATGACGCGCCCAGGCCAGCCCGCCATCGGGGTCCGCACCATGCACGGCATTGCGGCACCAGTTGGCCACATCCTTAGGGTTTGCAACGCCTTGCTCCCGCAGGATGCGCAAGGCCTCGTCATGCCCCAGGCGCGGCATGGGCTTGAGCCGGCAACGGCTGCGTAGCGTAGGGAGAATGCGATCGAGATGATGTGTTCCTGTTAAAAAATAAAGACTTGGAGCGGGCTCTTCAAGCGTTTTGAGCAATGCGTTGGCGGCAGGGGGCGCCAACGCGTCGAGCGGGTAGACCAGGGCGACCTTGAGCCCGCCTCGATGGCTGGTGCCATGCGCCCAGTCCACGAGCTGGCGGATGGCGTCGATGGGAATGTCTTTGCTGGGGCTGCGCTTTTCGCCGCTGGTGGCGGATTCCGCGCCCTCGGCAATGTTCAGGCCTAATTCCGATGCCATGGCCTCAGGGACGAGAGCCATCAAATCGGGATGCGTCCCCGCGCGAATCAGGCGGCACGCAACGCATTGGCCGCAGGCGCGGAGGTTCCGATCGGTGGGGTCAAGAATTTCAGTCAATGAAGTTTGCTCGCAGAGCATGGCCGATGCGGCCGTGAACAGTGCATTCCAGATGCCCAGGCCGACGGCGCCATGCAGAAGCAATGGTGGAAAATCATCCATTTGAAACAGTGGGTTGGATGAAATTTTTCATGTAATGGATGATATCGAGCCGAACCTGATCAGCGCTCTGTGTCCCGTCGATTACGCCCCAACGCGCAGGCTCTGCCTCGGCCATGTTGAGGTAATGTTGGCGCACGCGCATGAAAAAATCGAGCGATTCGTTCTCAAACCGGTCGCGTGCTCGGCCTTGCGCATGCAGGCGCCGCGCCGCGAGTTCGGCAGGCACATCGATCAGAAAGGTGTAATCGGGCTTCAGCCCTGGATGCACCCAGCGTGCAAGAGTCTGCAGCCGATCTTGTGGGATGCCCTTGCCGGCGCCCTGGTAGGCGAAAGTGGCTTCGGTGAAGCGATCGCAGACGATATCGTGCCCTTGCAGCAAGGCCGGCTCGATCACCCGCAAGACATGTTCCTGACGCGCCGCGAACATCAACAGCGCCTCGGTCGATGTGGTCATGGCTTCCGTCAGCAGCAAGGCACGGATGCGCTCGCCCAGTGGGGTTCCGCCAGGTTCGCGTGTGGTCGTCACGTGCCGGCCCGCGGCGCGCAGGAACCCTGCAATGGTGTCGAACTGGGTGGTCTTGCCCGCCCCGTCGATTCCTTCCAGAGTAATGAACAAGCCACGGTTGTTGTTCGTGTTCAAGGGGACCTCTTGAGGATGTAGCGGTTGACGGCTGCATTGTGCTCCGCGAGCGTGTCCGAGAACGCGCTGCTGCCATCGCCGCGGGCGACGAAATACAAGGCCCGTGTGGCAGCTGGGTGCAGGACCGACTGCAGCGCCGCGTCTCCCGGCAAAGCGATCGGTGTCGGCGGCAAGCCTGCATGGATATAGGTGTTGTATGGCGATGGGATCTGCAGGTCCTGGCGCGTGATTGCGACCGTATAACGACTTCCCAAGGCATAGATCACGGTGGGATCGCTCTGCAACGGCATGCCATTGCGCAGACGGTTGATGAACACGGCGGCGATCTTGTCGCGGTCGCTTGGCTTGCCGGTTTCCTTTTCGACCATGGAGGCGAGGATCAAGGCCTGATAAGGCGTCTGCAAGGGCAGGCCAGGCTGGCGAGCGGCCCAGGCGGCATCGAGCTGCCTTTGCATGGCGTGATACGCACGCTTGAGAATGGTCAGTTCGGAGGAGCCGTTCGCATAAAGATAGGTGTCGGGAAAGAACCAACCTTCGGGTGGGGTGCCAGGAGGGGCGCCGATGCGCTGCATGATCTGCGTCGCGCTCAAACCTTGCGCATCATGGTCGAGCCCCGGAGCTTGATTCAACGTATCCAGGAACTGCTTGAAGGTCCAGCCTTCCGGCACCGTGACGGCCAGCAGGGACTGGTCGCCACGCGCCATTTTTTGCAGCAATTGCCATGGGCTTGTGCCCTGCTCGATTTCATAGCTGCCGGCCTTGAGCTGGGTACCCTTGCCGCTCAGGCGGGCGAGCCAGTAGAACAAGCGCGGCGAGAGTCCCGCGCCTTGGGCGCGAATTTGCATGGCCGCCACGCGCGCCGTGCTGCCGGGCTTGATGGAGAAATCCAGCGGCGTGGAGCTTAGCCGCATCGGTGTCAGGGCCCAGTCGACGAACGACGCGGCGGCGATGAGCGCGAGGATCATGCCGAGAAGGAAAAGGCGGGCTGGCCAACGAGTTTTCAAGGAGGGGCTCTCGGCAAAACGGACAACTTTCTATACTAGCCTAGCCTTTTCCCGGGCTTCAGCACCGGGCGTCGATCCAAGGCTCGCCAAGCATGTTGACGCCCTTGCCTCTCATTTCGCTCCATATTCCCCAGGCATGACCGCAACCATCACCGCACTGCCCCATCTAGCCGTCCTGCAGGCCCACGGCCCGCAAGCCGCCGAATTGTTGCAGGCCCAGTTGACCCAGGACGTGAAGAACTGGCCGCCGGGCACGGCGCGTATGGCAGCGTTCTGCACCCCCCAGGGCCGCATGCTGGCGGATTTCCTGATGTGGAAGAAAGGGAATCATGCGATCGACTTGTTGCTCGACGGCACCCTGGCTGAAGCCGTGCTCAAGCGCTTGCGCATGTTCATCCTGCGGCTCCAGTGCAAACTTGATGATGTGACCGCGCAGCGCGGCGTGTTCGGCGTGCTCCAGCCTTCGGACGATGCCGGGACCCTGGGGCCGGACGCCTGGCCCTGCCCCGCCGCCCCCTGGACGCAGCTGGAGCGCGACGGATTGGTTCTGCTGCGCCTGCCGGACGCTCCGGGTATGCGGCGCATGTTGCTGGTCGCCGAACCCCCCATCGGCATGCAAAGCATCGAGAATCTGCAAAACCATTTGGCCGAGGGCACGACGCAGGACTGGGCGCTCGCCGAAATTCGCGCCGGCATCCCGCACATCACGGCCGCCACGGCGCAGCAGTTCGTGCCGCAAATGCTCAATTACGAAGCTCTCGGCGCGGTCGACTTCAAGAAGGGGTGCTACCCCGGGCAGGAAATCGTCGCCCGGATGCAGTACAGGGGAACCATCAAGCGCCGCGCTTACCGTGTGCTCAGCGATGGGCCGCTCCAGCCGGGTGACGAAATCGTCCACAGCGCAGACACGACGCAGCCGTGCGGCATGGTGATCAACGCCGCCCCGGCCCGGACCGGTTGGGAGGCCTTGGCGGAGTTGAAAATCAGTGCCGCCAGCGGGCCTGGAAGCCTGCACGCACGGACCCTTGACGGCCCCGTCCTGCGTGTGGCCGATCTGCCCTACATCTTGCCGCCGCAAGACTGAACCCATCGATGCAATGTGCCTGATGGCTTGGTCATGGCAACCGGGGCATGCGCAAACCCTGTTGCTGGCCGCCAATCGCGACGAGTGGCTGGACCGCCCCACCCTGCCGATGCGCTGGTGGCAGCCCGATTCGCAGTTGCCAGTCTTGGTGTTGAGCGGACGAGATTCGCGTAGCGGCGGCATTTGGCTCGGCTTGTCCGACAATGGGCGCTTCGCCGCCGTGACCAATGTGCGCGACCCTGGGCGCGAACGACCGCAGGCCCCATCGCGCGGCCTTCTGCCCCTACGTTACCTGCTCGGCGTCGATCCGCGAGGTGAGCATGCCATGCCGAACCGCGGCCCAGGCGCTTATGCAGAGGCGGTCATGCAAGACGCGCAGAACTACGCCGGCTTCAATCTGCTGCTTGGGGACGCGGCGTGCGGTCATCTGGTCTGGCTGTCCAACCATCCCCAGGCCCTGCGTGACGTGGAGCCTGGCGTGCATGGCTTGTCCAACGCCGCGCTGGACACGCCCTGGCCCAAGGTCGTCGGAATGAAGACGGCGCTGGCGCAACAGGTGTTGCGCGAGGTGCCAGACCAGTTTGAGGCTTTGCGCGGCGCCCTGCTCCACGACCGCACGGCCGCTGACGCGGCATTGCCCAGCACCGGCGTGAGCCTGGAGCGGGAGCGCGCGCTTTCCGCCAGCTTCATCCGCATGCCAGGCTACGGCACGCGTAGCTCTACCCTTCTGCGCCTGGACCAGGACGGCGGCGTGCATGTGCGCGAACTGCAGTATCAACCGATGGCCGCTGCCCCGGTGGATTTCGTCTGGAACTGGCGCGCGCGGCAAGCACATCGGGAGCGCTTGCGCGGCGTCGGCTCCGGCAGCTTGCCTCACGTCGATGCGATGAAATGATCATGGTGCCGGCGAGACCGGCAGTCGGGCCAGATCCGCCCGCATCGGCACATGGGGGATGCCGGCTTCCAGATACGGTGGGCCGATGCTGGCAAAACCCAGCTTGCGATAAAACCCCGTGACGGCCTGCTGCGCCGAGATCTCCACGTGCCGATGGCCCGCCACCTTCGCCTCGTGCATGAGATCGCGCATCAGCAATCGGCCGATCAAACTGCCGCGCATGGCCTGGATCACGGCCACGCGGCCAATATGCCCGTCGGGCAAAAGCCGGCCGCAGGCCACCGGCATGCCCAGGCGGTTGAACACGACGGCGTGGCGGCAATGCACGTCGTGCTCGTCCCATTCCAGTTCGGCGGGGATGCCCTGTTCGTGCACGAAGACCGCCGTGCGAATCGCGCGCGCATGCTCGCCGAGCGCATGCCAATCTCCCAGTTGCACGCGCAGCATCGGTTCGCCGCGCTCGTAAGACTCCAGCAATTCGCGCAGGGCGTGCGGCATGGCTTGCGCGCGTGCTTGCGGGCCTGGCGTGGTGAACACGTAGACCATTTCGCCGCTGGCGAGCAGGCGGTCCTGCACGAACATCGCGGTGCGCAGCACCATGCTGCTCTTGCCGAGCCTGACCAGGCCAATGCCGATCTCGATCCAGTCGTCCAAACGCGCAGGGCTGTGGTACGTCAGAGCCGCCTTTTTCACGTAGAAGTCACCACCCAGGGTTTGCAACGCCTGTACATAGGGCAGGCCGAGCGCTTTCCAGTACGCGCTCATGGCGGTGTCGAAATACAGCAGGTAATGTCCGTTGAAGACGACCTGCTGCATGTCGACCTCGGCCCAGCGCACCTGGAGCCGATGGAAAAAACGGAAATCTGCGCGTTGCGAATGCGTCATGGGCATGTGTGGTGGAGTCGCTGATGAAAGCGGATTCGCGCTGGAGGTCTGCGGGTTCGCCGGCGTCAAGTCTGCATGCACAAGGCCGTGCGCAGGGCCGCAGCCGCAGCGCGGACAGCCTCTCTCGCCTCGTGCAGAGCGCGTCCCATGCGGATGAAATCATGGGTCACACCTGGCCATTCGTGCAGTTCCACCGCCACGCCGGCCTGCCGCAGCCGATCGGCGTAGAGCACGCCTTCGTCATGCAACAGATCGCACCCGGCAAGGCCGATCCACGCCGGAGCGAGCGCGGAAAGATCGCTCGCCAGCAAAGGTGCGAAACGCCAGTCGTCGCGTTCGCCGGGGTCGCGCAGGTAATGGCCGAAGAACCAGTCCAAGTGATCGTGCTCAAGCAAATAGCCATGCGCGTAGCGCTGGGCCGATGCCGTGTTGGCCCATCCGGCGGTACCGGGGTAGAACAGCACTTGCAGGGCAAGCGGCCAGCCCGCATCGCGCGCCATGATGGCGCATACCGCTGCCAGGGTGCCCCCCGCGCTATCGCCGCCGACGGCGATGCGCTCGGGGTTGATGCCGAGCATGGGCGCATTTTCGCGCAGCCAGATCAGCGCATCCCAGGCGTCATCCACCGCCGTTGGAAACGGATGCTCGGGGGCCAAGCGGTAGTCCAGCGACAACACGGCGCAGCCGGAATACAGCGCCAGTTGCCGGCACAGGATGTCGTGCGTGATCACGCTGCCGATGACGAAGCCGCCGCCGTGCGTGTAGAGCAAGGCTCCAGACGGCTCTTCCCATGCCGCGGCCGCCTTGTCGCCTCTGGCCAGGTATCGGCGCACGCGCAGTCTTTTCGCATCGCGCGTCGGACAGTCCAGGTCGATGACGTCGACCTCGGATGGTGGTGCCACATCCAGCACGCCGGCCGCGACGTCATAGGCCTGCCTCGCCTGCTGGACGCTCAATGTCCACAGGGGTGGGTGTCCGGCGCGGGCAATGCGTTGCAGCAACGCCCGCATCACGGGGCTGGGTTCGGCAAACACGTTCGGAGGTGGCCGGACATGCGGCGCGGCATCGGACGTCTCAGGCATGGCGGGTCGGTTCGGATTCGTATCGGGACTCGGGATCACGCAGCATAAGGGCGACGCCTGGCGTGCGTCAGTCCGGCGACGCGCCGACGGCCATGCCGGCCGCATGGCCGCTGGCCCAGGCCCACTGGAAGTTGTAGCCGCCCAGCCAACCCGTCACATCCACCACTTCGCCAATGAAGTGCAGGCCCGGAACCCGGCGCGCCTCGAGCGTGAGCGGGTGAAGCTCAGCCGTCTCGACGCCGCCGCGCATCACCTCGGCCTTGCGCCAGCCCTCCGTGCCGCTGGGCCGCACCGGCCAGGCGGCCAGCGTAGCGCCGAGCGCCGTCAGCTTGGCGTCCGCCACTTCAGCAAGGCGCCGGTCGCCCGGAAGGCCCTGCGCTTCCACCCAGATCTGGGCCAGGCGCCTGGGCAGCCATTGCGCCAGCACATTCAGCAGCGACTGGCGCGACTGCGTCTTGGCCTGCCGCAACAGCCTGCCGAGGTCGTGGCCCGGTGCCAGATCGATCCGGAGGCTATCGCCCGGAGTCCAGAAGCTGGAGATCTGCAAGATGGCGGGGCCCGACAAACCCCGATGCGTGAACAACAGGTCTTCATCAAAGCTCTGCGCGCCACACGACACCTTGACCTCGCCAGCCACGCCGGCCAGCCCGGCAAAGGGCTGCCAATGCTCCGTGGCAAAGGTCAAGGGAACCAGCGCTGGCTGAGGCGGCACCACCTGCAGGCCGAATTGGCGTGCCAGGCGCAGGCCGTAATCGGAGGCTCCGATCTTGGGCACGGGCAAGCCGCCCGTGGCCACCACGACGCGCCTGGCCAACAAAACGCCGTGATCGGTGCCGAGACGAAAACCGGTGCCGGTCGGCTCGACATGCCGTACGCCGCAGGGCTGCATCCACTGCACGCGGCCCTGGGCACATTCCGCGCGCAGCATGTCGATGATGCGTTGGCTGCTGTCGTCGCAGAACAGCTGGCCTTTGTGTTTTTCGTGGAAACCGATGCGATGCCGCTTCACCAATGCCATAAAGTCGCGGGGCGAATAGGCGCGCAGCACGTCGCGTGCGAACTGCGGCTCGCGCGAGAGATAGTGCTGGGGGCCGGCATGCACATTGGTGAAGTTGCAACGCCCGCCGCCGGAGATCCGGATTTTCTCGCCAACCCGGTGTGCATGTTCGATGAGAACCACGCGCCGAC